>Ga0315536_1000306_pt1 | contig 24600 bp, 20 predicted proteins | sample SalMarSW160230MG_FD_203093 | JGI IMG/M metagenome (GOLD analysis project Ga0315536, IMG submission 203093) | Salt marsh sediment microbial communities from the Plum Island Ecosystem LTER, Massachusetts, United States - Salt Marsh Sediment SW1602-30 ...
GTCACCTACCTGCGTCGCCAGGGGTGGCGGTCCGGTATCGGGGCGCTGGTCCGCGCCGCGCTTCCGTTCCTGCTTATCACGGCGGCGTGGTCGGCGTTTGCGTTTTTCTATTACGGCACACTGCTCCCGCATTCAATGCTGGCCAAGAGCGTCGCCTACCGGCTGGATCCCGGATCGGGGATGATCCGCCTGATCCAGCATTACGGGACTCCGTTCTTCGAGCATCTCACCTTTGGCAGCATGGCCTTGGCCGTGACCGCCCCGCTGTACCTCTTCCTTTCGATCGTCGGGATCCGCCGCGCGGAAAAAATGCGCCCGGGAGCCGGCGCGGCGGCCGCGCTTGCGTATCCATGGTTGTATTTCGCGATATTCTCCGCCGCCAATCCGCTTATCTTCCGCTGGTACCTTGCCCCGCCGACCCCTTTCCTTTTCCTGACGATTTTTCTCGGGGCAGCGGCGCTGCTGGAGGGTGTGCGCGCGGGCGGGGGGCGCGTTAAAAAATATATTCTCGCCGGTTTCGCGGCCTGCGCGCTGGCACTTTCCCTCCGCGAATGGAAACCGGCCGCGGACCACGGTCCGGCGCGGCCGGCGCCTGAAATGGCGTATATCCAGTTGGAGCTGCAGTACCGCGCGGTGGCGGAGGATCTGAAGGGCTGGATCCATCCGGGGTATACCGTCGCCGCCGGGGATGTCGGCGTGCTGGGATATTTCCTCGATGCCACGATCCTGGATACGGTCGGATTAAACTCACCCGAAGCTGTTGGATTTTACCCGCTTCCGGAATCGATGTATGTGATCCTCTATGCCATCCCGCCGGATCTGATTGTGTCTGCCCGGCCGGAAATCGTGGTGTTCCTTGAAGTGTATGGCCGCAACGGCCTGTTGCGGGATACCCGTTTTCTCGAAGCCTACCGCAAATGCGCCGAGTATCCATCCGATATGTACGGCAGCCGGTCGATGCTGGTGTATTGCCGGAAGGATCTGCCATGAAGTCAGCTCCATGGCGGGTCTTTTTTTCCAGACCGGCGCTGATCCTGACGGCGGGTATGATCGCCTCCGCTTATCTGTATTTTTTGTTGGCGACCCTTCCCTCGGTACCCTTTCATCCGGATGAAGCGACCTACATATATATGAGCCGGGATCTGGATCGCATCATCACCCTCGGCCCGCTCTCGGTCTGCTGGAGCGTGGAAAATAAATCCGATCCGCTTCAGACCGAACGGGAACGGGATTGTCCGCTGGCCCGCTATGCCATCGGATTTGCGCGCGGGATAGCCGGCGTGCCGGCCGCGTCGGCCAATTGGGATTGGAGCGCGGATTGGGATCAGAACCTTCGGCAGGGAGCGGTGCCGTCGGAAACGGTATTGATTCTTGCCCGTATCCCGCAGGCGTTGCTGCTGTTCGCGGCTGTGTGTTTCATGGCGCGCATCGGTTGGAGGTTGGGCGGGGGAGCGGGTGCCGTCACCGCCGCCCTCCTTTTCGGATTGAATTCCCAGGTCCTCCTGCATGCGCGGCGGGCGATGAGTGAATCGGCGCTGCTGTTCGGGATGATCCTGGTCGTTGCCGTTCTGATGGAACAAAAGCGGGAGACCGGCACCGGGATGCGCCGGGTCGGCTTCCCGCTTCTGGGCGGCGCCGCGCTGGCGCTGGCGGCGCTGGCCAAATATTCCGGGTTGCTGCTTGCGCCGGTTGCGCTGGCGGGCATGTTCGTCTTCACGGGGGAATCATCCAAACGGAAAATTTTCCTGCGGGGGATCGCGCGCTCCGGGGTGATGATCCTCGGGTTCCTGGCGGTCTTCTTCGTGCTCAATCCGGTATTCTGGTGCAATCCCGCCGGGACTCTTGCGGCGGTCATCGCCGAACGGCAGCATCTGCTGGGCGAGCAGGTGCAGGCCATGCGTGTTGCCGCGCCGATGGCGGTTTTGGATTCGGTTCCCATCCGGCTGCTGGCGCCGCTTTATGAATGGTTCATCGCCCCGCCGGCGTTCTGGGATATCCCGAATTATGCCGGTATCACGGCTGCTGCGGAGAAAGCCTACCTCGCCCAGCCGGTAAATTCACTGACCGTCCGGGGGATGGGATCGGTTCTGGCGGTCATCCTGGCCTTCTTTGGATTGGGGTGGGCGGCGTTGCGAATCTTCCGGCGCGACAAGGATCCTGTAGGGCTCATAGCGATGGTTTGGTTCCTGGCGGTGTTGACCGGGATTGTCGCCGGGGTGCCGATACTATGGCAGCGCTATTACCTGCCGTTGATTCCGGCCGGCGCCGCCCTCTCCGCCGGAGTTATCGGTGCGATCATCCATAAGATACAAAAGAATTGGACGGGGTTTACAAGATGAGTCAGGATTCACGGGAAAAACAAAAGTAAGGACGGATGGCTGTCCGCCCCTGCCTGTCAATCCTGTCCAGTAAAAATATCCCGCCCCGAAAACCTTCTCGGGGCGGTGGATTTATTCGCTGATGTAATCCCGCAGTTTGCGGCGGTGGCTGGGATGCCGCAGGCGGCTGAGCGCCTGGGCTTCGATCTGCCGCACCCGTTCCCGGGTGACCCCCATCTTCCGGCCGACCTCCTCCAGCGTATAGGATTGCCCGTCGAGAAGGCCGTACCGCAATTGCAGGATGCGGACTTCGCGCGGCGGCAGCGTGCTCAGGACCTCTTCCAACTGCTCGCGCAGCAGATTGCGCGTGGCGGCTTCCGCCGGGGCGGGGCTTTCCTCGTCCTCGATGAAATCCCCGAGTACCGAATCTTCCTCTTCGTCGGTCGGCGTTTCGAGCGACAGCGGCCGCCGGGCCACTTGAATCATATTCTCAACCTTCTTCGAGGTCACCCCAAGCGCATCGCCCAGTTCGTCCGGGGTCGGATCGCGCCCGAGTTCCTGCGTTAACTGGTGGGAAACCCGGAGCAGTTTGTTGATCTGGTCGCCCATGTGCACCGGGACGCGGATCGTGCGGCCCTGGTCGGCGATTGCCCGGGTCACCGCCTGGCGGATCCACCAGGTAGCGTAGGTGGAAAATTTATGGCCGCGCCGGTAATCGAACTTTTTCGCCGCCCGGATCAGGCCAATGTTCCCTTCCTGGATCAGGTCCAGGAACGGAACCCCGCGGCCCATGTATTTCTTGGCGACACTGATCACCAGCCGCGAGTTGGCCGTGATCAGATGCTCGCGGGCGGACCACCCGTCTTCGATGCCGCCTTGGAGCTGGGACCGGCGCCGTAAGTCCGTCACGCCGCGGGCGAGCGATTCGCGCGCCAGCTTCCCCCGCTCGATACGCTTCGCGAGAGTCACTTCCTCGATCGCCGTCAACAGCGGAACGCGGCCCACTTCCTTGAGGTATAACCCGATCGTATCGTCGGCGTCGATAGCCGAAAGGTAGGTGTCGTCTTCGAGCAGTTCCCCCGACAGGGGGATCTCCTCTTCCACTTCCGCCAATTCCTCGTCGCCGGGTTCCGGTTGCTCGGATTCGCTCGTGTCGAAGATCTCCACGCCCACGGAAAGCAGCGAAGTATACGCCTCCTCGAGCTGGTCGATGTCGCGTTCAGCTTCCGGAAAGTAGCGCAGGATGTCGTCGATCGTGACGAATCCCTTTTCCCGACCCTGTTCGGTCAGCGCGGCAATGGAAGGATGCTCTTCGTCAATGGGGAGAAGGTCGTCGAGCGGGAGGACGGGAGGCAGGGTAAGGGGGAGATTCTTCCCGCCGAGTTTGTCCGCCGAGGAGGCGGAAAGGCGTTTTCCAAGAATCGTCGCGGCTTCGCGGCGTGCCATAGCCTTCCGCACCGGAGATGCCTTGCCACCGCTGGTTTTCAGCGGATGGGTCTTGGTCAGCGGTTTACGGATTGGAATTTTGGTTTTTTTTGCAGGAGAGCGCGGCTTTCCCGCTTGTTTACCTTTGGCAACCATACGTCACCAGCATACAACGGAAAAATGGGGGGTGCAATAGCCGGGTGTTTTTTCCGCAGAATTTAGGATATTTCGAAAAAACCGCCAGTCCATCTCCTGGCCTTCCATGAGATGGACTGGCGGGGGCGGTGCAGGGTCGGGGGTCCGGTTCTCAGGGCGTCGGAGTCAGGGTCACGCTTGGGACGAGTGTTTCCGGTGTGGGCGTCACACTCGGCGTATCGGTGATCGTCGGCGTAAGGGTGACGGTCGGGGTGATGGTCGGCGTGGCGGTGAGGGTCGGCGTGATGGTGAAAGTCGGTGTTGCCGTGGCCGGCAGCGGCTTATTGGTCAGGAAGTCGATGACCGGCGAGAGCAGCGAGCTACGCACGCCGACAATGTTCTGGGCGCCTTCCAGGCGGACATAATATCCGCTTCCGGTGGGAGTCGGAGCGCCGATTTCCATGACGAAAGTCTTCGCGTCCGCGGTCTTGACCGTCAGCTTGTACAACGGCTTGTCGAGATCGTATTCCTCGGGCTTCAGGTTCTCGCCGTAATCGCGGTAGATGAGCATCTTGGCCAGCGAAGAAAGGGCCGTGGTCACTTTGGTCTGATCCGCTTCCGCCGAAGGGATATCCATAACCAGCCAGGTTCCAGCCAAGTTCTTCTGGACTTCCACGTGCGTGCCGTTCTTGAGGTCCTCGATCCGGATCAGATTGATGCTGGCACTGTCCACCGACCAAAGCGGTGCGAGGGTGGGCGTGACCGATCCGGGTTCGGTGGGGGCCGGCTGAAGGATGTTCGAATCCAGCAACCCGGCCAGGGCGATCAGAACGACAAGCGCGATCAACAATCCGTACGTAATTCGTCTATCCATTGGGCTTCTCTTCGTTTCGAAAGTTTGGACGTGCCTTCTCGTCCGGAGCAAACCGCTTAGCGGTGCTTGCGGCGGTTGTACCAGACGATCCCGTACAGCAGGAGGAAGCTACCCGGCAGCAGGCAGGCCGAGGTCAGCACGATCGCGTTCAACACCCAGGCGTCCTGCGGGAGGGAAATAAAGCGGTAGGTTGTGTCTTTCGGCGTCAGGCTGATCAGGTTTTCCTGCTGGCTGGCCCAGTCAACGGCATTCACGATCAAATCGCTGTTGGCGCCGGCGCCCTGATTGATGATCTGGTTTTCGGCAAAGTCCTCATCGCCGAAGACAACTACCCGCGAGGAAATCAACGAATCCTCGGCGGCTACGCCGACGTTCAAGGGGGAGGCATTATCCTTTTCCTTGTCGTAGGTCGCCGTTTTGGCTTCCGACAGGAAGGAGATCAGGCCGACTGATTCCAGGTCGGTTTCGCCCCAAACCTGGTCTTTCGCGGCTTCAATCTGGATGAACGGGACCGGCGTCCAGGTTTTGTCTTCGGGGGTATCCACTTGGAGGCTCATGGCGGTGGGGAACACCGAGATCATGTTGGCCGGGATCCGCTGTGTGATCGGGCTCCCCGACGGGTAGGTCGAAGCGAACGGGTTGAGAATGTAGCGGTTAACCAGGTCGATGATGATGTCGTTGCGGAGCGTAATGCCCCAATCCTTCTTCAGGTAAGCCGCGAGAATGTCAGCGTTCGGATCCATTTGCGTCACCGCGTAGGGGTTCTGCAGCAGGATCAGCGCGCCGCCTTCCTTCAGATAGTCCTGGATCGCCGTGAGTTCGAAATCCAGGAGCGGCGTTTTGGGTCCGGCGATGACCAGAACCGATGTGGTGGCCGGCACTTTCTTTTCCTGGGTCAGGTTCAGCGTATCGACCGTATAGTTCTTGTTGCGCAGCGTTCCAACCAGCGTGTTGATGTCGGTGTTGCCCGTGCCGTCGATGGTGGCTTCACCGTGCCCCGCCAGGAAGTACACAAAGTGCTCGCCGGGGTTCATCAGCTTCAGGATCGCGGTGGTGATTTCACTTTCCGCCGGGTTGGTCACCAGTTGCGTTTGTTCGCCCAGGGTCAGGACCAGGGTTCCGTCGCGGGAGATACCGTCTTCCTTGGCCAGGACGGGGTTGGCGTCCGGATCAAGCTTCTCGTAGGTCAGCTGCCCGCGTGATTCGGCGGCATATTTATCGAGCAGTGCCATGGCGCCGTCCCAGGCGGTGCTGTCCGGGCCGAACCAGGCGCGGATTTCAATCGGCTCGGAAAGCGTGTGCAGGGTGCGGATCGTTTCGTCCGACAGCGAATTCGATTTGCTTTCGGTCAGGTCGACCCACAGCTTCGTCTGGGTCGATGCCTGGTAGACGATGTAATTGACAATGACGATGATCGCCACCAGCGCCAGGCTGGTAATCAGGAGATTGGTTCCGTATTTCGCCTGGCGGCTGCCCATCCATGTCTGAACCCGGTCGGGGTCCAGGAAGGCAAAGGAGAGGATGCCCACGACCCCCAGCAGCAGCGGAACGTAGGTGTACACATCGACGGCGCCGCGGATGAGATAGGCAACCAGCGCGCCGGCCAGGCAGAGTACGCCAAGGCCCAGGGTCCAGGGAGCAATCGATTCCCAGTTGAAATCTTGAGCAGAGTCTTTCATTTTCTGAAACGACATGGGACGGTTTCCCTCCGGCTTACCGCCACCGCTTGGATTCGATGACGCGGGTGGCGAAGAACAGTGATAGGGCAATGATGCTGACGTAATAGACGATGTCGGTCAGATCCAGACGGCCGGCATAGGCGGTGTTGTAGAAGTGGGAAGTAAAATCCATATACTGCAGGACTGTTCCCCACAGCGACGCGCCGCCCATGCTGCCCATGTAGCTGAGCGTGCTGGTGGCCAGGCCCGATACCCACAGGCCCAGGCTTACCACGAGCGAGGCGAAGAAAGCCGCCGTTGCGTTTGAAAACAGCGAGGAAATCCCGACGCCAACCGCCAGCAGTGCGCCGACCAGCAGGAACAGGACGATGTAGGAGCTGACCAGCGGTCCCTGATCGATCCCGTTCGGTTTGGTGATGGACTGCAGGAAGATCGGGTAAATCCAGGTCAGGGCCAGGACAACCGACGCGAACAGGGCGGCGCCGCACCATTTGCCGATCACGAGTTCCGCATCGCGGACCGGCGCCGTCAGAAGGAGTTCCAGCGTTCCCGCCCCGTTTTCCTCGGCCAGCAGCCGCATCGTGATCGCGGGCGTGGCGAAGAGCAGCAGGGTGAGCAGCGGCCCGAGCACCACGGTCCCTTCCAGCACCTGGGCGGAATACGTATTGCTCATGGTCTGGACCAGATCGAGGGCGAAGACAATGCCCAGGAACAGGAAGATCACGATGGCCAGGAAGTAGGCGATCGGTGAACCGAAATATTGTCTGAATTCTTTCCAGGCGATAATCCCGATATTGCGCATGGATCCTTACTCCTTCTGCCGCCGGGAAGCGCGCTTTCCCTTGGATTTGTCGTCCGAGCGGGTCAGTTCCAGGAAGATCTGTTCCAGGTCCACTCCCTGGCTGTGCACTTCGACGACGTCCTGCCCGGCCCGGGTGAGCGCCCGCACGATCGCCGGGCGGATTTCCTTGCCGGGGGTGATTTCGATTTCGAATATGCCGTTGCCCATGGGCTCGACGGTCAGGACTCCCTTGACGCCGGCGATGGTGGTCTCGGCGCCATCGGTGTCGCCCGCGAGTTCAACCGTGATGCGTTCGGCGCCCGCCAACCGGGCCTGCAGGTTCTCCGGCCGGTCCTCGGCGACAATGTGCCCCTTATTGATGATCAGTACGCGGTTGCAGATCTGCTGGGCTTCGGAGAGGATATGGGTGGAAAGTAGGACGGTGTGATCGGCGCCCAGTTCTCGGATGAAGGCGCGGATCTCCACCACCTGCGCCGGATCCAGGCCGATCGTCGGCTCATCGAGGATCAGCACCTCCGGCTTGTGCAACACGGCCTGTGCCAGACCGACCCGTTGGCGCATACCTTTGGAGAGGTTGCCGATATAGGATTCGACGCGGTCCTCGAGGTTGACCCGCTGGATGGCCTCGTCGACGCACTGGTCGGCGTTCGGCAGATGGCGCATTGCGGCCATGAAATCGAGATAGTCGAGAACCGTCATGTCCGAATAAAGCGGGACGGTTTCCGGCAGATAGCCCACGCGCCGCCGCACTTCCAGGGATTCTTCCACCACGTCGTACCCCGCCACGATCGCGCGGCCCTCGCTCGGCGGCATGTAGGCCGTCAGGATTCGCATCGTGGTGGTCTTCCCGGCGCCGTTTGGCCCCAGGAAGCCGACGATTTCCCCCTTCTTGGCGTGGAAGTTTAAACCATCGATGGCCTTTCGCAGGCCGTACCACTTGGTCAGGTTGGTGACTTGAATCATCCTGTCCTCGAAAAAAAGTATGGAGATGTTCCCGAAGGTGATGATCGGGGGATGTTACTGACTATTTATACTTGCTTTTCAGCTCAAATCAAGGATTGCGCGTGCCTTCTCATCAAACCTTTAGCTGATACCGCATCCGCCGGACCGCCGGTTTTCCCTTGCGCGCCGCGGCCGACGTGCGCTTGACAAGGGGGAGGGGGCAAACTAAAATTCGTGGGCTCTTCCGGCTGATGCGGATGAAACGCCGCCGCTCCCCGAAGTGTTAATAAAGAGGATACCGCAAGGAGACTATGCCGCGCCAAAGGCGCGGCTTCTCGTGTGTGTCGCACCGAAATCCAAAAGGATTTCATCCCGAACCCCGGCGGGGCAAGGGATCCGGCCATTTGATCAGGGTAATTCCCACTTCCTGAAACTGGATCCGGAAATGCAATAATAGAAACATACTTCATTCTCCATGGAGGACTGCATGGATATTTTCTTGATGGGAAGTCGGCACGGACTGAATGATTTTGAACAAATCGCAATACTGTGCGTGCTGGGGGCTGCATTTATCAGCCTGGCTTACGCCGCCTGGCTGCGCAGCGTGGTGCTGAAGAAGGACAAGGGCACCGCGAAGATGCAGGAAATCTGGAACGCCATCCGCACCGGGGCAAATGCCTACCTCGGGCAGCAACTGCGGACCATCCTGCCGTTGATCGGTGTCTTGACGGTGGTGATGTTCTTCAGCGTGTATGTTGTGGAGCCCAGCGCGGAAGCGCGGACCGAGTTTGCGGCCCTGGGTGAACAGGGCATCATCCTGGTCATCGCCCTCGGGCGCACAATCGCTTTCATCCTCGGCGCGACGTTCTCCCTGATCGTGGGGCAATGGGGCATGCGCATGGCCGTCCAGGCCAACATCCGCGTCGCCGCCGCCTCGCGGCGCGGGTTTAATGAAGCGCTCTCGATCGCCTACTATGCCGGAACGATCACCGGCATGCTTACCGACGGGCTCGGTCTCCTCGGCGGTACGGTTATCTTCATCGTCTTCGGACGCGCCGCGCCGGACGCCCTGCTGGGCTTCGGCTTCGGCGGCACGCTGTTGGCGCTCTTCATGCGCGTCGGCGGCGGCATCTACACCAAGGCCGCCGATGTCGGCGCGGACCTGGTCGGCAAGGTCGAGAAGGATATCCCCGAAGACGACCCGCGTAACGCCGCCGTGATCGCCGACCTGGTCGGGGATAACGTCGGTGACTGCGCCGGCATGGCCGCGGACATCTTCGAAAGCTACGAGACGACGATTGTCTCCGGCCTGATCCTTGGTCTGGCCCTGGTCGCCGTGACGGGCGATCTGAAATGGATCGTCTACCCGCTGATCATCCGCGCGGTGGGCGTGATCAGTTCAATCCTTGGAACCTTCACGGTTCCGATCTGGGAATCGTTCCCGCTTAAATTCCTCCGGGCGCACGACGCCGAGGAATCGATGTTCCGCTCGTATGAAGTCTCCAGCGTCTTTACGGTGACGATTTCCTTTATCCTGGCATTAACCTACGCCCAAGACGTCCGCCTGGCCCTGCTCACCGCGGTCGGCGTCGGTTTGGCGGTAGCCTTCAATCCGTTGACTTCCTACTTCACCTCCACCAAGAAGGCGCCGGTCAAGGAGATTGTGAAATCCACGAACACGGGCGCCGCCACCACAATTCTCACCGGCCTGTCGGTCGGCATGGAATCCAGTGTCTGGGCTTTGTTCGTAATCGCCATCGCTTTCATGATCGCGCTGCTGCTGTATAGCGGCGAGGGAAATGCGACCTATGTGCTATACGCCGTGGCAATGGTCGGTATCGGTATGCTCAGCCACACCGGCAACAATGTGGCGATGGACTCCTACGGCCCGATTTCCGACAATGCCAACGGCATCGGTGAAATGGCCTGGCACGATATGAAAGACGCCGGGACCAAGAAAGCCCGCCAGATCATGGCGGATCTCGATGCGGTCGGCAATACCACCAAGGCCATCACCAAGGGGGTTGCCATCGCCTCGGCGGTGATCGCCGCGGTCAGCTTGTTCGGATCCTACATCACCGACGTGGGCCGCGTGCAGGCCCAGCTCGGCCAAACGATCATGGAATCGATCCGCGTCTCCGATACCAAGGTCTTCATCGGCCTGCTGATCGGCGGCGCCCTGCCGTGGCTGTTCAGTTCGTTCTCCATCCGCGCCGTCAGCCGCGCGGCCGCCCAGATCGTCGAGGAGGTTCGACGCCAGTTCAAGCTGCCCGGTATTATGTCCGGGAAAGTAACGCCGGATTACGCCCGCGTCGTCAGTATTTCCACCGCTTCGGCCCAGAAGGAACTGATCCCGCTGGCGACGATCGCTGTCCTGATGCCGCTCGTGATCGGCCTGGTTCTTCAGGTCGAAGCCCTGGGCGGGTTCCTGGCCGGCATCATCCTCTCCGGACAGCTTCTGGCCGTGTTCATGTCCAATGCGGGCGGTGCCTGGGATAATGCCAAGAAGTCGATCGAGGACGAGGATCGCGACCTGAAGGCGAACACCGGAAAGGGTTCCGAGCGGCACAAGGCCGCCGTGGTGGGCGATACCGTTGGTGATCCGCTCAAGGATACCGCGGGCCCGGCGCTCAACCCGATGATCAAGGTCGCCAACTTGGTAAGCCTGCTGGCGGCTCCCATCATCGTCAAGTATCAGCTGTACACGCAAAAGGACGGCGTGAATTTCATCGTCCTGGCCGTGGTCGCTGCATTGCTCGGCGCCACTATCTGGGCAATCGCGCAAAGCAACCGCCAGGTTAAAAGCATGCCGGTCGTTGCGGAAAAAACCGTCAAGAAAGCCAGAACCGCCCGGTGAGCTTCGTTCATCGCAATATAAAAGGAGAAGGCGCGAGCCTTCTCCTTTTTTTATCCCATGGGAACGGATCACAGGGCCGTATTACTTACCCCGACGCTTTTTCAATCCTGCTCCTTCGACATGTTAATCAGATATTTCGCGGCGACCGCTTCCAATGAATAGGGGGCCGGTTTTCCCTGGGTGAGCGCGCGCAAGACTTCCGCATCAGACGACCACACCAAATTGCCGGGAGCGATGAGGCAAACGCTGCCCGGTTCGAAGGCGGTGGAAAGTTTGCCGTCCCGGTAGTAATAATGCTCCTGGCTCGCTTCGACCGGATAGGCATGCATGAACGGGGGAATGTCCGCGGGCTCAAACCAGAGTTTGATCTCTCGCTCCGCGTCGGCCGTATTCGCCGAAGCGTGGATCAGGTTCTCCATCCGCATCCCGATTTCCTTGCCGGAGGCGTCCTTGATCGGGACGATCGTCCCGAGCGAGCGGACGCTGCCCGGTTGCTTTTCCCGCGCGTCGTGCGGGTTGGTCGGCCCGACCAGGTTGCGGATCTTCTGCACGGCGTTCGGTCCCTGATACACCAGCGCGATTACCCGCCGCTTCCAGGGTTCGGCCGGATATTGAAGCTTTCCCATGATGAACTCGATCAAACCGGGGAAGAACACCTTCCCACGGTGTTCGGCGTAATGCTCGTCGGCCAGCATCCGGCTGACGTGCACGATCTTGGCGCCGGCGAACCGCAACCCGGTGTGGAACTCCGAGAGCTGGGAGAGAATATACCCGGTCAGCGAGTTTTTCAGGGCGTCCGGTTTGATCAGGACGAGGGTCTGTTCAAGATCTTCCTTGGGCATGCGGGGCTCCTGTGGAAAATTTTTCTCATGATACCGGGGAATTCCTTTTTTTGCCACAGACACGTATGTCTTTCCATAAGCAGTGCCGTAGGGGCGAGCCAATAGCTCGCCCCTACGGCACTCGTTTTTAGTAGGGTATTTGGTACGGCGTGTTTTATTTCCGTTCCCGGATCGGCTGGTATGGTTCCTCTTCCGGCCCGACATAAATGAAGCGCGGCCGGAAAATACGGTTGTCGACCCACTGCTCGATGGCATGGGCCGTCCACCCGGCGCTGCGGCCGACGGCGAAGATCGGCGTAAACATCGCCGATTCGATGCCCATGGAAGCCATCACCACGCCGGAGAAGAAATCCACATTCGGCCATATTCCGCGCTGGCCGTATTTTTCGGCCATGACCTTCTCGATCCGTTCGGCGGTTTCCAGCCAGTGCTCGGTTCCGGCACGCCGGGTGACCTCGCGCGCCTGGTGGCGCAGGATCGCCGCACGGGGATCCATACTTTTATACACGCGGTGGCCGAACCCATGTATGCGCAGTTTCTGCGACATCGCGTCTTCCAGGAAGTGCTCGACGTTGTCCAGGGAACCGATCGCCTGCAGCATCCGCATGACTTCTTCATTAGCGCCGCCGTGCAGCGGCCCCTTCAGCGCGCAGATCCCCGCCACCACCGCCGAATACAGGTCGCTCAGCGTGGAGCGGACGGTCACCGCGGCGAATGTACTGGCGTTGCATTCGTGGTCCGCATGCAGGATCAGCAGTACGTCCATCAGCTCGGCGTAGAAGCTGTCAGGCGGGTTCCCGGACAGCATGTAATAGAAATTGCCGGCATGGGTGAGATCGGCGCGGGGGGAGAGCAACGGTTTGCCCTCCCGGGCACGGGCGATCGCGGCGGTGATGGTCGCGATCTTGGATACGATCCGGATGCTCTGGCGGCATTGTTCGCTGGGGGTGTCGTCTTCGGTCGTTTCGTCATACGCGGCGAGAGCCGAAACCGCCGTCCGCAAAACCGACATGGGATGCACGCCGTAGCGCGGCGCGTGCTTGCCGATGAGATCGTACAGCTCGCCGGGGATTTCCCGGTAGCTGCGCATCAGCCGGACGAGGTCTTTCAACTCGGCTTCCTTTGGCAGCCGGTCGTACAGCAACAGGTAGAACACCTCTTCGAAACTGGATTTCTCGCAAAGCTCTTCGATCGCATGCCCGTGGTAGACGAGCCGCCCTCCCAGTCCGTCCACGAAGCTTTTCGTGCTCTCACCGACGGGAATCCCCTCCAATCCTTTGGCAAAGGGGATTTCCCCCGGTTTGGCAACCAGTTTAACTTCCTCGGAGTAGGTGTTGGTCATGGTTCTCTCCTCCATCCCCGAATCCCTTCGGGTTGCGCTATGAAAAGAAGGTCGACAACCCGGAGATGACCCCGCGGATTTGCTCGGCGGACCTGTTCAACATGGATTGTTCTTCGGCATTGAGTTGCAGTTCGACGATCCGCTCCACCCCCTCGCGCCCGATCTGCGCCGGCACACCGAAATACAAATCGTGCAGTCCAAATTCTCCATCGCAAAAAGCCGAGCAGGGCAGAACGCTGTGGGTGTTCTGCAAGATGGATTCCACCATCGCCGCCAACGCCGCGCCGGGCGCAAAAGATGCACTGCTGGTTTTCAACAGGTTGATAATTTCCGTACCCCGGTTTCGGGCGCGGTCAATGATTTCCCGGAGTTTATCGTCCGGGATCATTTCCGACAGCGGAATACCGCAAACGTTCGAATGGCGGATCATCGGCACCATCGTATTCCCATGGCCGCCGAGGATGAACGCATGCACGCTTTCCGCACCTACTCCCAGCTCCTCCGCCAGCAGAATCTTGAATCTGGAAGAATCGAGAATCCCCGCCTGACCTATTACCCGTTGTTTGGGAAATCCGCTTGCCCGGTACGCCAGGTACGCCATGGGATCTATCGGATTGGTAAGGATGATGAGGATCGTATCCGGTGAATGGCGCACAACCTCGCGGACGGTATGCACTATTACCGACGCATTAACCTGGGCCAGATCATCGCGGCTCATCCCGGGTTTGCGCGGGCTTCCAGCGGTGATCACAACCACATCGGATCCGGCGGTATCTTTGAAATCGCAGGTCCCGGTTACGTTGATGGTATGACCGAGGATCGGGACGGCTTCCTGCAGGTCCAGCGCTTTGCCCTGCGCCAATCCCGAGATGATATCCAGCATGACGATATCGCACAGGTCTTTGGCCGCCAGCCAGAGGGCCGTCGCCGATCCGGTGTTTCCCGCTCCGATGATTGAAACTTTCGGACGCATGAATGCCTCCGCCGGTTGAAAAGTGGATTTCAGGCCGGAAAACCGTTTCCGGATGCAATTCCCCGGGGGATTAAGTCGTATAGTCTACCATATTCCCACCCCTCAGATGGTATAATCGCCGCGCCTTCCCCCTTAATAAAAGTGGACGGCCTAGAAACGCCCCCGGTAATGACTGCAAAAAAAATCATAGTCGCCATCGATATCGAGACCACAGGGCTCAATCCCGGCAAGGATGCCGTGATCGAAATCGGATTGATCCGCTGCCGTGGAGACCGCGAAGAAGCGCGCTGGTCCTCCTTCGTTCATCCCGGCTGCCGGATCCCCCCGGTTATCACCCAGCTGACCGGCATTACCGATTCCATGGTGGCGGGCGCGCCGGGGATCAAGGACCTCCTTCCGCAAATCCGCGAGTTCGTCGGGGATGCGGCGCTGCTCGGGCATAACGTCGCCTTCGACCTGGCCTTCTTCCGCAAGCTGCGCATGTGGATCGATCACGATTCGATCGATACACTCGAACTGGCGTCGGCATTGCTCCCGCGCGCGCCGCGCTATAACCTGGGGGCGCTGTGCGCGCATTTGGGAATTCCCGCCTCCCCGACACACCGGGCGATGGATGATGCGTACGCGGCGTTCGAACTCTACCGCACCTTGGCGGAACGGGCCCGCAGCCTGCCAACCGCCTTTCTGGCCGAGATGGTTCGCTTCGGACAGGACGTGGAGTGGGGGGGGAGCGCGCTCATGGAGGAAACGTATGCCGACCGGTTGAAGGCGGAGGGGGCGCTGGCAAAAACACCCGGTATCCGCTTCCCGATCTTCGAACCGGACTCCGCCCGTGCCATCCTGGGCGATGCGGGAAGTCCCGCCGCCGCTATGAAGAAACTTGTTCCCAACGAGACCATGGAAGCGCTGGATCCGGAAGCCATGGCCGCGCTGCTGGATACCCACGGCCCGTTCGGCGCGGCGTTTCCGGGGTACGAACGACGGCCGCAGCAAATGGAAATGACCGAGGCCGTAACCCGCGCCTTCTCCGAATCCACCCACCTCATGGTGGAAGCAGGCACCGGCACAGGAAAAAGCCTGGCCTACCTGATCCCCGCCGTCCATTGGTCACTGAAGAACGGCGAGCGGGTCGTTATCTCGACCAACACCATCAACCTTCAGGATCAGCTTTTGCAAAAGGATTTTCCGGACCTGATCCGGGTCCTGGAACTGGACGCGCGCGCCGCTGTGCTTAAGGGCCGCGCGAATTACATCTGCCCTCGAAAGTTTGAAGCGATCCGCCGCCGCGGGCCGCAAACGGCTGACGAAATGCGCGTGTTGGCCAAAACCATTCTTTGGCTGACCGACACGGCCACCGGTGACCGTTCGGAGATCAACCTGAACGGCCCGGCGGAAAGGGCTGTCTGGGCCGAGCTTTCGGCGGAGGACGAGCTGTGCTCCCCGGACGGATGCCCGCTCTTCGGCCGCAAATCCTGCCCGTTCCTCCGCGCGCGCCAGGCGGCCGAATGCGCGCATGTGCTGATCGTCAATCATGCGCTCCTGGTGGCGGATCTGGCCGCCGAAAACCGGGTGCTTCCGGAATATCATTATTTGGTCGTCGACGAAGGCCACCAACTCGAGTCGGCCGCCACCGACGGCCTCTCCTTCCGTTGCGCTTGGTCGGACCTGGAGCGCTCGCTGTATGAGCTCGGCAATGCCCGCTCCGGCTGGCTTGGGATGCTGACAGCCCGGGTGAGGAAGAAGGATGTCGATAAGGACTCCGCCGCCTTCGTCCGGGCCCGGGTGGACGATCTCACGGCCGCGGTCGAATCCGCCCTGCGCACCGGCCGCGTATTTTTCCAATCCATCGACCAATTTATCGCCGGGCAGATTGACGGACGGTCGAGGGAGTACACCCTGCAATACCGGATCATCCCCGCCGTGCGCATCCAGCCGGGATGGGAAGTCGTGGAAGAGACCTGGGAAAATATGCACGCCGCGTTTTCCGATGCGGCGCGGATCGCCGCCGCGTTGGGGGAAAAAGTCCGCGGCGGAGATGCCGACGACGATGAAAATCCCAATGAGCTTTCGTTGTTGATCGGCGGGTGGGCGCGGCGGATGACGATGACCGTAGAGGCCATCCACCAGATCGTCGCCAAGCCCAATCCCGAAATGATCAATTGGGTGGAGGTCCCGCGCGACCGGGATGTGCGCACGCTGTTTTCTGCGCCGTTGCACGTCGGCCCCTTGGTGGAAAAGTACCTCTGGCATACCAAGCATTCCGTGGTGCTGACCTCCGCCACCCTCACCGCCGCCGGGGAATTCGATTACCTCCGCGAGCGGTTGAACGCAGACGAGTCGGATACGCTGGTGGTCGGTTCGCCGTTCGACTATGAAAACTCAGCCCTGCTGTACCTCGCAACCGACATCCCGGAACCGGGGGATACGCGCGCCTATCAACACGCCCTCAACCGGGCGCTGGTCGAACTGTGCAAAGCCACCCGCGGCCGGGCGCTTGTCCTCTTTACGTCCTATTCCCAGCTGCGGCAGACGGCGCAGGTCATCCAGGGGCCGCTGGCGCGCGAAGGGATCATCGTTTATGAACAGGGGGAGGGCGCCTCGCGGCATGCGCTGTTGGAAACGTTCAAATCAGCGGAGCAGGCTGTGCTGCTGGGGACCCGGTCATTTTGGGAGGGGGTAGACGTACCCGGTCAGGCGCTTTCGGTTTTGGTGCTCACCAAATTGCCATTTAATGTGCCGAGTGATCCGATTGTCGCCTCGCGCGGCGAAACCTTCGAAGATCCGTTCAACCAGTATTCCCTGCCGGAAGCCATTCTCCGTTTCCGCCAGGGTTTTGGCCGCCTGATACGCACCAAGACAGATCGCGGTGTGGCGGTGGTCTTCGACCGGCGGGTTCTGACGAAAGCGTACGGGCGTTCGTTTGTCGCCTCCTTGCCGGAATGCACCCGGGAGCAGGGGAGCCTGGCGGCGCTTCCAGCCCGTGCCGCCCGGTGGTTGGGGGAATAACAGGCAGCATGGGATCAAAGATCCTCATCACCGGAAGCACGGGGTTCATCGGCCGGGTTGTCACACGCGTCCTGGCGGACCGCGGGTATTCGGTCCGCCTCCTCCTCCGGCCTTCCTCACGCCGTTTCAGGCTTCCGGTCCCGACGGCGGAAGCGGTTATCGCTTCCTTTCAGGATGAAGGCGGTATGCGCGCGGCCGTCGCGGGCGTGGATTCGATCATTCATTTGGCATCCGCGGAGGGTGAACACCGGCGCCGTGACCTGTTCGCCACCGATGTGGAGGGAACCCGCAGCCTGCTGACCCAGGCCAAAGCTTCCGGAGTCAAGCGCGTCTTGTATCTCAGCCATCTCGGCGCGGACCGCGGCTCGGCATTTCCGTTCCTGCAGGCCAAGGGGATCGCCGAGCACGCCGTCATGGAAAGCGGTATCCCGTACCTGATCCTCCGCGCGTCCCTGGTGTATGGCGCCGGCGATTCGTTTACCAACGCCATCGCCTTTTTCGCCCGGCTTCTCCCGGCGGCTTACTTCATTCCGGAGATGGACACCCATATGCAGCCGTTGTGGGTGGAGGATTTGGCGGCTTGCATGGAATACTGCCTTGCCGAAAACCAGTACTTTGGAGAAATTCTTTCCATCGGCGGCCCAGAGCATTTATCGTTTGAACAGATCGTGGAGGTCGTCCTGGATGTGATCCGGACTCCGCGCATAATCGTGAAGGTGTGGCCGCCGCTTGCCCGCTTCAGCCTGGGGATGATGGATTGGATTCTTCCGCATTCCCCGTTCACACCCTTCTGGATGGATTACCTGGCCGTGCCGAGCACCTGCGAGGCCAACAGTCTCTCGCGCCTGTTTGGATTGAAACCGGCCAGCATCCGGGAACCGATCGGGTACTTGCGTCAAAACCGCGGCATCCGGAAGTTCATGCAATTTATTTTGAGGGGCCGTGAAGTCCTGCAGGATCCGGGCGGATGAGGCGCCCGGAGTACCACGCCTAGTCCGGCGTCAACCAGGGAATTGACCACGATCCGGCGTAGGCGAACAACAGCATTTTTAACACCTTCCCGATGGTGCAAAAAACCAAAAATTTCCAGAGCGGCATTCTCAACATGCCGGCGATGATGCCCGCCACATCGAAAACCGGGTTGGGGATGAACCCGAGGACGAGGATCGTCCATGGCCCGTATTTCTTCATCCACCACATCAGCTGCTGGGCTTTGGCGGCGCGTTGGATGACGATGTTACCGGAGTATCCTGCCAGATAGCCGGACAGTTCCCCGATTGCCGCTCCGACTCCAGCCGCCAGCGCAACCAGAAGCGGGTTATAGACTGCGCCGAGTCCGAAGACGAACGCCACCCCCGGGGCGGGCAGGATGATGGTGGCATTTGCCAGGATGGAAAGCAGGAAGATCCCGACATACCCCAGGCTCGCAAGCCATTTGGCCTGATCCCGTAATAGGTAGATCCCCACCGTGAGCATGAGGACCAGTAACAAAATGCCCACCCGGGCCAGGATGGGAAGGGCTTTCCGCCGGGAATTTTCCTTTGGAGGTACCGAATCACCGGTGCTATCGGACATGTATATGAGCCTTGAAAATAGGGAACCGGTGCCTTCGGGGACGGGAGTTCCGGATACCGGTTAATAGCGTAATAACAATAATAACATTGATTTCAGCTGAACTCGTCAACTCGATGGTTCGCGGTCCGGCGGTTATGGTTCCAGAATGGTGCGGAACACGGCGGCGGCGCCGGAGCCGAGCAATGCGTTTTCCACCGCCGGTAGCAGGGCGGGAGCAACCAGCGTCACGATGTTTCCCCCCAGACCTGCGCCTGATAATTTTGCCCCGGAAGCACCCGAACCCCGGGCGGCTTCCACCAACCGGTCCAGGGCGGGAGTGGTCACTTCAATCGCCCGCAGTAGTTCATGGCATCGGTTCATGGTTTCACCAAGCCGCGGAATACGGCCTGCAACCAGATGACCGCGGCCCTCTTCGGCCAACTCGCCGATCTGCAGGAATAGGGCATCGTACCTTGCGGGATCCGCATCCCGCCGGGTTCGCACGCCGCCCACCGCGCTCCGGGTCTTGCTGTGCACGCCGCTGTCGGCAATAAGAAGATGCAACGGTGCTCCGACCGCAAGGATCTCAGGCGTCTCCCCGCGCCGGAAATAGATCGGGCGTTCGTGCGCGATTACGCTATTGTCCACGCCGGATGGAGTGCCGTGGTAGATCTGTTCCACCGCGAACACGATCCGTGAGATATCCGCCGGGGGCAAATTCCGGCCGGCGGCGGATGCCAGCACCCGAACGATTGCGGTGGAAACTGCGGCACCGGATCCCAATCCGGAGGCGACGGGAATCTCCGATGTGATAGTCAGCCGTCCCCCCGGCGGCGTTATCCCCAGCGTCTCCGAGGCCAGCCGCACGCACACCGCCAGCGGGTGTCCGGCGGGCAGATCCTGCATGAGGGCATCCAACCGGATCAGCGGGGCTTCGATCCGGAGCGGGGCGGTGCCGTCGGAAAACTCGGCCCAAGTCCGCAGCGAACGGACCGGAACGGCGAGGGCGGGGAAGCCGTACACGACGGCATGTTCGCCGAGCAAGATGACCTTCCCGCAGGCTGAGGCGCGCCGGATCATCTCCAAATATAAAGTATGAGCAGGACGGAAAAACCCCAGACGAGGATTGCGATCTGAAGTGACCGGTCCGTCAGGACCATTTCCTCCGGGGCTCCGCCCTTGTGCTCGATTTGCATCAGGTAGAGGTAGCGGAAAATGATGTAGAGGATGAAGGGGATGGTCAGCATCATGGCATGGTTGGTGGGGAGGTTGGGCGCGGAGAAGGTGTAGAAGGAGTACGCGACGATGGTCGCGGCCGAGACGATTTGGATGTAGCTGTCCAGGAGCGGTATGGAATATCCGCTGAGCACCCGGCGGTGGTTCGAAGCGCCGGCTTCCAGAAGCAAAATCTCCGAACGCCGCTTACCGAAGGAGATATACAGGGCAAGCAGCACCATGCAGACGTACATCCATGGGGAAAAGCGTTCTACGGATATCAGCAGCACGCCGCCGACGACCCGCAGCACGAAGAAGATCGCTACCGTCATGGCATCCACGATCGGAATATGCTTAAGGCCGAAGGAATATGCCAGGTTCAATACCAGGTAGACCGCGATCAGCGCCGCAAACGATGGGGCCAACACGAACGCCGCGCTTAATGTGGCGGCCATCAGAACGGCGGCGGCGACGGCGGCCAAAGGCACGGGGAGCCGGCCCGAGGCTACCGGGCGCTTGCATTTTATCGGATGCAGCCGGTCCTGTTCCCGGTCGGCGATGTCGTTGACCAGGTACACGGAACCAGACGCCAAGCACAGCAGCACGAAGCCGGCCAAAGTGCGCAGCAGCGGTTCCAATAGGAAAAACTGGCGGTCGAACACAAGCGCGGCGAAGAAGAATATATTCTTCGGCCATTGCCTCGGACGCAGGCTTTTAATTAATCCGGTAATCCACGACATACCAACTCCATTCCGGGCAGGCGGAAATCTACCGCTTGGGCTCGAATGCTTTGGACGCCCCCGGGGATTCAGGCGCCCCGGCGTTTCCTGCCAATCGGCGATAATCCACAAACCGGTATCCAACGCCGCGTTCGGTCAGGATATATTTGGGATCCGAGGGATTTTTTTCCAGTTTCTGGCGCAGGTAGTTGACGTACAGGCGCAGATAATGGGTCTCCTCCCGGTATTCGTACCCCCACACTTTAGCCAACAGCTGGTCATGGGTGATCACGTGTCCCGCGTTTTGCACCAGATGGTACAGCAGGCGGTATTCCGTTGGCCGCAGGATGACCGGCCGGTCTTCAACCCGCACCTCGCGCCGGTCGAAATCGATCGTTAACCGGTCGTCCACTTGGATCGGCGCATGGGGCGCGGTGCGGGGCATCTCGTTTCGGCGTAGGACGGCGCGGATCCGGCTGGAAAGTTCCCGCGGGCTGAACGGTTTGGTGATGTAGTCGTCCGCGCCGCGTTCCAAGCCGCGCACCCGGTCGTCTTCCTCGCCTTTGGCGGTGACCATAAGGATTGGAACCTGTGAAAACTCCCGGATCATACGCAGGGTTTCAAACCCGTCTATGTCCGGGAGCATAACGTCCAGCAGTACCAGGTCCGGCATCGTATTCCGCAGTTGGTCGAGCGCTTCCATCCCGGTCCGCGCCTCCACCACCTCGAACCCGTCCTGTTCCAGATTAAGCCGGATGAACCGAACCATGCGCGGTTCGTCGTCGACCACCAGTACGCGCCGGCGGGGAGCGTTGGTCACGGCCGGCTACTCCCGGACAAAGGTGACCAGTTTTTCCTCCGCCTCGCCGGGCATTACTTCGATAAAGGACACCCGATGAATCGCCCAGATCACCGTGTTCACGTTGGGTTGGAGGTAGGGCAGATCCTTCCCATCCCGGCGGCGGGGATTGGCAATCGTAATGTAATTCGCATCTGGCGAAGGCAGCGCCTCCATTTCTCCTTGGACGGCATCTTCATTGGTGAGGTGGACAAGGACGGAAATGGCCATGGTTCTTATTGCCCTCCAATCTGGCGAATGACTTCGATGATCAGGTTCCCCAAACGGAGGATGTCTCCATCGGAGAGCATGGCGGGATGATCGGGCAGCACCCGGGTGTCGTTGATGAACGTCCCATTGGCGCTGCCGAGGTCGATGGCCAGCAGCGAATTCCTCTCGAAGCGCAGATGGCAGTGCAGGCGGGAGACTCCCTTTTCGTGCGCGCCGAACCGGTTGAGGTCGATATCGGGAATCACGGCCTGACCCTTCTCCGCGCGGCCGAGGATGTATTCCTGCTGCCCGAAGAGCGGAATGCCGACGTTGTTCCCCGCCACCCTGAGCTCGATCCGGTCGGTGGAGGCCAACGGCGCGTGGGAGGAATTGGCGGGCTTGGGCGGGATTAATTCGGCGGCTTCCCCCGCCGGCAGGGCGTTCGTCGGGGAGGAGGAATCTTCGCTGACCCGCGCGCAGCATTCCGGGCAGAAGAGGGTTCCGTAATAGACCGATGTATGGCAGACATGACAAGAGATCATCTCAACCTGCCCCCGTGTTTGGGATCCACCAGACCGCGCGTGCCGTACTTGACCGCTTTCTTCCCCTTTTCGGAAATCGAGTGGGTGCGACGGAGTTGTGAGGATTCGCTGAGCACCGTGTTGGCCAGATCCGGTTCGCCCATTTCGAACAGGCGCGTGGCGATCCGCTCCAGCCGGGTGGTCGCCAAATTCAGGTGCCCGGTCTGGGCATCGGTCAGGGCTTTCTCCTGCAGGCGTGCCAGATTGACGTTGCGGACCGCAGCCAGCAGCGACCCGGGGATCGGGGCGGGAACGGGCTCGGATACGACCGGCAGGCTTAGCGAAAGGATCGTCCGAAGGTTGGTGGCCCGTTTCGCCAGGTGCGCGCCGAGATGCAGCCGGCTGATCTCGTAAGAATCCATCGGCGTGATCGGCGGAACGAGGTATTCCATTAAGAGGGTGATATTGTTCCCGGCGAAGAGCGAACCCAGCCGAAGCATGTGGCCTTCGTGCAGCGGCATGGGGGCCGGATTAATCCGGAATGCGGAGTGCAGGGTGACTCCGGGCGTGGTTTCCACTTCCACCACGACTTGGTCGGCGTGCACCTGCCCCAGCCCGAGGAATTTCTGCTGCAGGAACGGGCCCAGCGCGGCGATGTTATCGATGTAGACCGCCTGCCCGCCGGTCTTGGTGGCGAGCGAATCCAGGAAGGTGTCGTTCCACTCATCCCCGATCCCCATAGCGGTGATCTCGATTCCCTCCTGGGCCGATTCTTCGGCCAATTGCAGGCAGGCCGCTTCGTCGCCGTATGTGCGTCCGTCGGTCAGGAGGATGACGTGATCCACGGAATTGGGATGCCGGACCTGGCGCAGCTGGTTCACGCCGGCAGAAAGCCCCTGGTAAATTTCGGTCCCGCCGCTGGCCTGGATAAGGCTCAGCCGTTGCCGGGCTTCCGGAACCGGAAGCCTCAATTCGGTTGAGAGCAGCACTTCCGCCCGGTCGCTGAAGGTGACGACGGCGATTTTATCCTGCGGGCGCATCTGGGTCAGGATGCTTTCGGCGGATACTCGGGCCGTGTCCAGACGCTCACCGGCCATCGAAGTCGACCGGTCGAAAACCAGGCTGAGGTTAAGGGGCGGCGGAACCTGTTCCCCTTCCTGTTGGGTCGGCTGGATGGTCGCCATGGCGTATAGCACTTGGGGCTCATCCAACGCCCGCAGGACGGGTCGGCTCACATGGACTTCCATATAGAGCGGTTCCTGCTCCGAACTGGGTTTGTTCATTTTTCCCCTACCATCTCCACGATGAGGACCGAGATGTTATCCGGTCCCCCCATGGTGTTGGCCTGGCGCGCAAGCGCAATCGCCGCGTCCTGCGGAGATGGGTAATTTTTGGAGATACGCAGAATTTCGGAATCTGACAGCACCCCCCATAAGCCGTCGCTGCATAGCATGAGGCGCGATCCGTGTTCCCAAGGAACGGTCAGGAAATCCGTCTCAATTCCCTCAACCTGGCCGACCGCCTTAAGCAGCACGTTGCGCTGAGCGAACCGTCCGGCCTCTTCCGTCGAGATATGTCCCTGATCGACGAGACGCTGGACAAGCGAGTGATCATGGGTGATCTGGCGGATTTCCTTCCCCACGAAGTATGCCCGGCTGTCGCCGATATGGGCAAGGAACACTTGCTTGCTGAAGACAAGCGCCGCCGTGAGGGTGGTCCCGGAACCCGGGAGATTCAACATCACTGCCTGATTGGCCAGGTTCATCGCCGATTCCAGGACTTCCTGAATCGATTCGTAATTTTCCGAGCTGCCTCCCAGGAACTGGACCCCAAATTTCCCGGTCACTTCGCGCGCGAATGTTTGCGCGGCGAGCAGGCTTGCCTTTTCTCCAAGCTCGTGTCCGCCCATGCCGTCGGCCACGACGAACAACCCGTAGTAGGGGGATACCGCATCCCCTTGTTGAAGGGAGGTGATCACCACCAGGCAGTCTTCATTGGATTGCCGCACCCGCCCAACATCATAGGCGAGGCCGGACCGGAACATGGGGATATCATGCGGAAGTTCGGCGGGAGGAGCCGATTTGGTGCTGCGGCGCGAACGGACGCGTGTGATGGGAGCCAAGAGGATTCTCCTGTGTACCCGCCTACAAGGGCAGGGCGTATAGCTTGTGATCCGTGGATCCGAAAACGAGCATTTCTTCGTTGGCGGTGATGCCCCCTGTAATCGGACCCTCGGTTGCGAATTTCCAGCGCAGCTTCCCGGTCAGCAGCTCCAGGCAGTAAAGATTTTTATCCACCGATCCGCAGAACACCAGTCCCTGAGAAATCATCGGATTGCCTGTAACTTG
>Ga0315536_1000311_pt1 | contig 24424 bp, 16 predicted proteins | sample SalMarSW160230MG_FD_203093 | JGI IMG/M metagenome (GOLD analysis project Ga0315536, IMG submission 203093) | Salt marsh sediment microbial communities from the Plum Island Ecosystem LTER, Massachusetts, United States - Salt Marsh Sediment SW1602-30 ...
CAGCAGATGCAAAACGCAAATCTGTAATTCCTGACTGAATTTTAGTCGTCTTTCTATGAAAATTGAAAAGGGCGAAAAAATAATAACGGATTCAACTTTATTCTGACATGATATGGATAAAAAAGAAGAAGCGCATGAATCAGTCATTGCTAAGGCTAAGAAGACAAATCTTGCAGATGAGTTAGTCGAAGCTGAAGAAGAGAAGACAAAACTTGCAGATGAATTAATCATTGCCAGGGAAGATAAGGCAGAACTTGCAGATGAATTAATCATTGCCAACGAAGAAAAAGCAGAACTTGCAGATGAATTAATCATTGCAAACAAAGAGAAAGAAGAACGTGCTGCAGAGTTAGTCATTGCTGAGGAAGAGAAAGGAAAACGTGAGGCTGAATTGGTTATTGCGAAAGAAGAAAAGGCAAAACGTGCTGCTGAGTTAGTCATTGCCAATGAAGAAAAAGCAAAACGTGCTGCAGAATTAGTTATTGCTAACGCTGAAAAAGCAAAACGTGCTGCAGAATTGGTTATAGCAAATGCAGAGAAAGCAAAACGTGCTGTAGTGTTAGTCATTGCAAACTTAGAGAAAGAAAAACGTGCAGATGAATTAATCATCGCTGACAAAGAACTTGTTTATCAAAACGAAGAGAAAGCAAAACGCGCGGCAGAGTTAGTCATTGCAGACGTAAATAAAACAAAACGTGAGGCAGAGTTAGTCATTGCCAAGATTGAGAAAGCAAAACGGATAGCAAAATCAATCATTGCTGACAAAGAACTCTCTTTTCAAACCGAAGAAAAATCAAAACGGGCAGCAGAATTAGTCATTGCTGATGCGGAGAAAGCAAAGCGTGCAGCAGAGTTAGTCATTGCGAACATTAAGAAAGCAAAACGTTCGGCAGAGTTAGTTATTGCCAATGTAGAAAAAGCCAAACGTTCTGCAGAGTTAGTTATTGCGAACAAAGAACTTGTTTATGAAAAAAGCAAAAAATCAAAACGTGAAGCAGAGTTAATCATTGCGAACGTAGAGAAGGCAAAACGTGCAGCAGAGTTAGTCATTGCGAACATAGAGAAATCAAAACGTGCAGCAGAGTTTGTCTTTATGAACAAAGAACTTGTGCTGGCGAAAGAAAAGGAAAAACTTGTAGTAAAGTTAACCATAGTAAACAAAGAACTTACCTATCAAATTGAAAAACGCAAACAAACAGAAATGGCATTGAAGGAAAGCAATGAGAAGTATTTAAAGGCTTTCCAGTCATCCCCCTATTCAATCACTATATCAAGGCTGGAAGACGGGGGATACATTGAAGTCAACGATACCTTTGTCTGTATTTCAGGTTTCACAAGAAAAGAGGCACTTTCTAATTCAGAAATTGGAATTAACATATGGGTTGATAAAGAAAAACGAAATTCGGTAATATCTGTTCTTCTTTCTGGTAATGATGTTGAAGGGAAAGAATTCCAATTCAGGAAGAAGAACGGAGAAATCATGACTGGTTTGTTTTCCGCCAAAATCATTTATGTCAATAAAGAACCCTTCATGATATCCAGTGTTGACGACATCACCGAACGCAAAAAAGCTGAGAATTTATTGGAAGAAAATGAACAAAAATCCATGTCAATAATGGAAAATTCAGCAGATGCCATTTTTATAACAAATCAACAAGGAAAGTATGTGTATACCAATAAGGAGGTTTCCGCTATGCTTGGATATACATCAGAGGAAATGAAAAGTAAGACAATCGCAGATATTTCACCCCCGAACAAAATAGAGGAATATTTTAAGTTTTTTAACCAGATATTGAATGAAGGTAAAGGGTTTACTGAAATTGAACTTTTAAAAAAAGACGGTAACTATATTTCAACAGACCTTAACGCTGTTTTATTACCTGATGGTACAATATATGGAAGTTGCAGGGATATTACAGAACGCAAACAGGCTGAATCAGAACTAATCAAAGCCAAAGAAAAAGCCGAAGAAAGCGACCGACTTAAATCCGCTTTTCTTACTAACATGAGCCATGAGATACGTACTCCAATGAACGGTATACTTGGCTTTGCTGAACTCCTGAAAGAACCAAACTTATCAAGTGATGACCTAAAGGACTATATTCAAACCATCCAGATTAGCGGTACACGTATGCTCAATACTATCAACAGCATTGTTGATATGTCTAAAATTGAATCAGGACTTGTTCAGAATGCTATAAAAGAAACGGATATTAATGAAAAATTGGAATTCACATATAAGTTCTTTAAACCTGAAGCTGATATAAAAGGTTTGCAGTTAATGTTAAAAACAGGTTTACCTGATAAAGAAGCCATAGTTAAAACAGATAATGAAAAGGTCTATGGAATACTGACTAACCTTGTTAGAAATGCTATTAAGTTTACCTTCGAAGGTTCAATTGAATTAGGCTATGAGAAAAAAGGGGAATACCTTGAATTTTTTGTTAAAGATACAGGAGTAGGCATTCCAAAAAATCAACAGCAAATAATTTTTGAGAGATTCAGGCAGGGTAGTGAATCGCACAACCGGGGTTATGAAGGCAGTGGATTGGGCTTATCCATATCGAAATCCTATGTAGAAATGCTTGGTGGCAGGATATGGGTGGAAAGTGAAGAAGGTTTGGGTTCAACATTTTATTTTACCATTCCTTATACTGCTGTTCCTAAAGAGGAAATAGAATTATTAAATTCTATTACAAAAGAACCTAAAGAGGCTCAGTTAAATAGCCTGAAAATATTGATAGTCGAAGATGATGAAATATCTTATTCACTTCTTACAAGAATGCTCCATAATATCAGTAAAGAAGTCTTACATGCAGTAACAGGTGTTGAAGCTGTTGAAGCTTGTCGTAATAACCCCGACATTGATTTGGTACTAATGGACATTAGAATGCCCAAAATGAATGGAAATGAAGCCACTCATCAAATTCGTCAATTTAACAAAGATGTAATTATCATTGCGCAAACAGCGTATGCATTTAAGGGTGACAGTGAAAAAGCAATAGAAGCGGGATGTAACGATTATATTTCAAAACCCATTAATAAGACGTTATTGAATGAGTTAATCAAAAAGAATATTAATAAAAAGTAATTGATGATTAATAAAAAAATTAATGAAATCCGTAGTTATGTTTTTGCAGAAAAAGAAAATTTTCCACTAGAGCATCGTATTTTTTTGTCTGCAATTGTAGTTGGAATAGTGCTTAGTGTACTTGGAGGAATAGTAAATTTTATTCTTGCACCTTCCCAAATTGCAGTAATAATCCCACTCATATTATCTGTTTCTTTGATAGCCATTTACTATTTTGTCAGATTTAAAAAGATAGTTACCCCTTTTGTTACACCAATTATTATTATAGCAATATTTGGAATTTCAACGATTTGGATTTATAATGGTGGCATAAACGGGTCGAATATTATGCCTGCATTTATAATATTAATTCTTGGAATATTAGTTGTTCCCAATAAAATCAAGAAATATATTATCATTCTTTTTATGGCATTGAATATTTTTATTCTTCTCATTCAGTTCTACAGACCAGATTTAATAACAAACTTTCCTAATGAAACTGACCGTTGGATTGACAATCTCATTACATTAATTTACTCTTCTTACATCATATATTTAATTATCAGGTTCGTTCACAAAAACTATACTCTTGAAAGATATAAAGCGGAAATGAGCGAAATAAGACTTCATCAATTAAATGCCGATAAAGACCGTTTTATTTCTATACTTGGACATGATTTGAAAAGTCCGTTTAATAACCTGCTTGGTTTATCAGAAGTACTGAAAGAAGACATTAGCAAACTCGATATTGACGAAATTGAAACACTCGCAAACCAAATTCATACAACAGCACAAAACACTTATAATTTATTAGAAGATATTTTGAAATGGGCAGGAGCACAACAAGGCAAGATTCCTTTCGAACCACAAATATTGAATTTCAGAGATATTTGTATTGATATTTTCGAAATTCTCAGTCCAAATGCCAATACAAAAAACATCACAATCAATTATTCTGCACCAGACAAGATAAATATTTTTGCGGATATTGATATGCTAAAAACATTAATCAGAAACCTTGTATCGAATGCGATAAAATTTACAAACAATGGTGGGGTAATTAATATTAATGCAGAGCAGAATTCTGAAAACGTAACAATATCCGTTTCGGACAATGGAATTGGAATTACACCTGATAATTTAAAGAAACTTTTCGATATATCTGAAGTTCTTACAACCAAAGGTACAGCAGGAGAATCAGGAACAGGTCTGGGATTATTGCTATGCAAAGAGTTTGTAGAAAAACACGGTGGTAAAATCTGGGTCGAAAGTGAAGTTGGGAAAGGCAGTGAATTTAAATTTACGTTACCAGTATTTTCCAGACAGGTAAATGTTATAAATAATTGATGGTTATAATGAAAAATTGTAACTTTGGATAAATGCTCATCATTCAGGTAAAGGTTAATTAGTAAACAATTTTCTATAGAAGTTAATATTTTGAGTAAAAATCAGCAAAAAATATCACACTCACAAAGCACACCTGAGGTCATTCTTGACCCAAAAGGGAATATCAAATTTTCAGGTCGGTTAATTCCTGAAAATGCCGCGGACTTTTTTTATCCAATAGAGGAATGGATAAATGAATACTTTAAAAATCCTGCTGAAATTACCTGCGTTGAAATTTGTCTTGAATATATTAACAGTACTGGCACTAAGTACTTACTTGATATCATTCGTAAAATTACATATGTTCATCTCGGGAAAAAACCTGAAAAGTTTATAATTAACTGGTACTACAATGATGAAGACGAAGATATTCTCGAAAAAGGGAGAATATTTTCTTCGAATTTAGATGTACCTTTTAACTTTATCAGGATGATCTGATAATACCATATTTCCGAATTGTTAACCTTCCCTTGCGAATTTCATAATCATCCGGAAAAAGGAAGTTATTCCAGGATCAGGGCAGCAGCTCCTATTAATCCCGCATCGGCGCCGGTCACTGATTCCACAATTTCTATCTTGTCGAAGATCATGTCCCTTGCAAGCTCATAGAATTTCCTTCGGATACGATTAAAATAACCATCTCCCCAGCATAATAAGCCTCCTCCTAAAACGATTAGGGGAGGATTAAAGACCTGGAAAATATTATACAGTCCAATTCCAATAATGTCGGCACAGTCATTCATTACGGAAACAGAAACAGGATCTCCGATATCAATACCTTCTTTCAGCAGTTTACCGTCAACTCTGGAATAATCAAAATCGGGGGGAATAGTAAGCTTTGTCTCAAAGCCCTTTTCTTTTTTCTCTCTGAATAGATGCGGTAGTGCACGACCGCAGGCACATGCCATCAGGCAGCCTTCATTCCCGCAAGTGCACATCAGACCACTGCCAGGTTTTACTATTGTATGACCGAACTCTCCGGCTGTTCCGGTAACTCCACGGTACAGCTTGTTGTTCAGAATTATACCGGCTCCAATACCTGTGCTGATGGTAAGAAATATCATGCTATCGTACCCGCGACCTGCACCGAATTTATACTCGCTGAGAGCCTGGGCATTAGCATCATTGTCAACCAGTACAGGTATTGAGAAATTCTTCTCAAGAGCTTTACGCAAGGGATAGTTTTTGAACCCTTCGAGGTTTGAAGTAGTAATCGTAATCCCGTCCCTGTACCTGATATGACCCGGAAAACCAACACCCACTGCCATGAGATCTGATTCTTTGAGGTCATTACGGGCAATAAGCTGTCTGACCATTCCCGTTATTTGTTCAACAACCTCATCCTCGCTCTTTGTTACATGATCATAAACAACTTCTTTATCGATAATACAACCTTCAGCACTTATCAGTCCGGCTGATAATTTGGTCCCGCCCAGGTCAATTCCGCAAAGAAGCTTTTCCATAACTATTATAACGATTGCTCTGTTCGGGCAATAATATCATCTTGTGTATCAGGAGATAATGTTGTAAAAAATGCAGAGTATCCGGCTACCCTCACCACAAGATCCCTGTAATTTTCAGGATTCTTTTTAGCAGCCAGCAGGGTTTCGCGTGAAACAATATTATACTGAACATGCCAGCCTTTCAGAGTATCAAAAAATGTTCTTATTATCGTAATAAGTTTCTGTTTCTGCGTTTCAGTGGAAAGAGCCGACGGAGACAGTTTCTGATTCAGGAGTACTCCGCCCAGGATTTTATTTGTCGGTAGTTTTGATACCGATTTAAAAACCGCAGTTGGTCCAAGTGTGTCAGTACCGGATGTGGGAGAGCTGCCTTCGGCAAGAGGCGTAAAAGCTTTTCTTCCGTCGGGAGTAGCGGGAACCACTGAACCCGACGGAACATTGGAAGATATACTTGATGTGCCGGCATAATACCTGCATCCAATCGGCCCCCTGCCATAGCGGGTAGTATGATATTTTTTCAGTTCTTCAATAAAGCAGGTGTACGCGTCATGCAGCAGCATGTCAACATAATCATCATCATTCCCGTATTTTGGGGCATAGTTTAAAAGCAACTGACGTATTCTCTCGCCATCTTTCCCTTCATAATTGGTTTTAAGATTTTCCACAAGGATATTTTTGCTTATGGTACCTTCCTCAAAAACAAGCTTTTTAATAGCAGCCAGTGAGTTTCCAAGGTTGGCGATTCCAACCTGCAATCCCGAAATAAAATCATATACAGACCCTCCTTCCTTGATGGTCTTACCTCGGGCAATGCAATCATCAACGAAAGCAGAGCATAATATGTCAGGGACGAGTTCTTCAAGAGCAAGGTCGGCAGCTGTATCAATCTCAACAGTAGCTTTTGTATAAAATTCAACCTGGTGTTTCCATGCTGCCATCAGGTCTTCAAAACCGGCAAAATCTTCAAAATTGCCGTTTCCTTTATGAAAAGTCTTTCCCGACATGGTATCGAATCCATTGTTCATGGCAGCCAGGAAAACCCTCATGAAATTCAGAAAGCTCATGCCTGTGCATCTGTATCCCCATTTTCCCGGAACTGCTATTTCAATACAGCCTATGGCAGAATAATTATAAGCATCTTCCTTCTTAATACCAAGTTCGAGCAGTGAAGGGATCACGATCTCATCGTTATTGAATGCAGGCATTCCAAAACCCTTTTCTATAACATTAACGCATTCGTTTAAGAAGAGGTTGCTGATATTCTTATGAAAACGTATTGAAAGGTTTGGCTGGGTAAGTTTCATCCTGCCAACAGAATCAAGTATCAGGAAGCTGAGTTCATTTACGGCGTCTTTCCCTTCAGTTGTCTGCCCTCCTATAGTAACGTTTTGATAGAGAGGACCTCCGGCAGAATACCTGGTATGGGACCATGAACGTATTTTATTTACGGATAATAATTTTAACCAGGTGTTTTCAAGAAGTTCCAGGGCAAAATCGTCATTTATCCTGCCTATAATCATATCATTTTTAAAGAACCGGTAAAGATACTGATCCATTCTGCCAAGGGAGACCGAATGCCCGTTACTCTCTATCTGAAGGACCAGCTGAACAAACCATGTAAGTTGCAACGCTTCATAAAATCCGTTTGGAGGATTCTCGGAAATATTTCTACATATCTCACTTATTCTCTGAAGTTCGGCTTTTCTTGTATTATCATTTTCTTTGAGGGATAATTCGGCAGACAGCATTTCATATCTCCTGATGAAGGTCTGAAAGGCCTTTATTCCTGTCTTCAGGGCTTCATAGAAATCTTGTTTTTTATTGAAATCCGTGTCTTTTTCTTTAAGAGATCTTTGCAAAGTTTCAACATAATGAAGATATCCTCCAAGACCAATATCGAGTATCTTTTCAAAGTTGACAGCAATGTGAGCATCACCCGAAGTAAGATTACCTTCTGCTCTTATTATTCCAGAGTCGTGAATCTCCCTGTTTAATGGTGACATTAGAGAGTAACCTTTTTCAATAAGAGTTTCTCCTTTCCACCAGCTGCAAATCTCTTTTACCTCCTTTTTCTGTTCATCATTAATATAAAAGGCATCTCCCGGGCGCTTGTCAAATTCATCCAGCTCGTTAATTATCCACGCAGTGACATATTCAGGGAAGATAGGAGCAGCCCTAAGTTTCGACGACTGGTTTCCAACAATAAGTTCGCCCTGAGTAATAAAAATTGTCATCTCCTTCAATGTCTTTTCAAGGGCAGCAGCTCTCTTTATGATTACCGGAGAATCTTTATATTCGCGATAAATATCCGTATAGAATTTTCCTCTTTCAGTACATATTCCTGGCAATGCAGAAAGAACTTTGTCCTTAAGGTCTTCGATGCGTTTTGTAGTCCCTGTTGTTATTGTGTCATTTTTCATTTCAGTTAAGGATCTTTGCCGTAAGACCCTTATGTTCAGCATATTCAGCATAAGGGATTAATTCCGTTTTCTTAATATTTTGATGATTCCCATATAGATAATTCTTCCCCATCATCAGGTATTTTTCTTTTGCCAGTGAATGATAAGGGATGAAATCAATTTCAAAAGCATTTTTTAATGTGGCTGCAAAATCAATTATAGCATATAATTCTATGGGAGAAAAGTTAAACCCGGGAACAACAGGCACACGCACAACGAACTTGCTACCCGATCTGTCAAGTTTTTGAAAATTATTCATGACAAGAGTTGCATTTCCCCCTGTAAATTTTGAGAATTTCAGATCGTCGGTATGTTTAAGGTCAGCGAGAAAGACATCTATATGATCAATATAATTTACAATGGTTTCCCATGGCATATGAAGTGAAGTTTCAACAGCAATATGAATATTTCTCTTTTTAAGTTCAATTATCAGATCTTTCAGCTCAGGTCCCTGCGAGAAGGGTTCTCCGCCAGTAAGAGTAACACCACCCTCTCTTTTACGATAAAAGGGAATATCTTTTTCTATTTCCTTCAATATCTGTGGTACACTTTTCCCTTCGCCCATTACAATAAGGGCTAAGGACGGACAAATATCCCTGTAAACCGATGCATCAGGAATAAGGTCTCTTTTTATGACAAGGACGTCATTTTTAACTGCAATAAGGTTATCTCCAATCTTCATGCAATCACCGAACTGGTGGCATAATCTTTCATCAAACATCAACGATGCTGACGAATCGATACCTTCAGGATTATTACACCACTGGCAGCGCAACGGACAACCTTTGAAGAAGATATTGGTTCTGACTCCTTCCCCGTCATGTATTGAGTATCGCTGTATATTGAATACATTCAGCATTAATCAGTCATGCTTATTTTAAATGATGATCAAACCTTAAGTGATTTATCTTGCGAAAGATAAATATTATATCAATAAATGAGAAGTCTGTCAGTATGATTATAACTGAAGAGGATAGTCATTCATCTTTTTTTCATTTAACAGTGATGATATTGCCTGCAGAAATTCTTTCTGAATGAGAGGCTTCTGGAAAACCAGATCTGCTCCAAGAAGTTTAGCTCCTGGCAGATAACCTTCAGGCCCAAATCGCCCTCCTCCTGAAATAGCGATTATTTTAAGATCGGGCCATTTTTTCCGAAGCTCCATTATTGTTTCCAATCCCTCTTTTTCCGGCATAAGGATATCAGTTATAAGGAGATCCGGCTTTTTATTGTTAAAAAGTTCCATGCCTTCTCTGCCATTTAAAGCAGTACTAACGTCATATCCTGCCTTTTCCAGCATTTTCTTTACCATCAGCAAAATTGAAGGCTCGTCATCGAAAACATAAATTGTTGCCATAGGTCAAGGTTTGTTAGGTTTAGTATCGTCTAAAACCCTTCTTATAGTCTTACTGAAATCACTTAAAATCATTGGTTTGAGAATGACTTCTGATATTCCATGTTTTAAGATCATTTCATCTGATAAATACTCAGCATATCCGGTAATAATTATAACCTTAAGATCGGGTCTTATTTCTCTTATTTTTGAAGTCAGTTCTGTGCCGGTAATTTTTGGCATATTCTGATCGGTGACCAGGAGAGAATATTTTTGAGGATCATTCCTGAACTCTTCAAGGGCAGCCATGCTGTCACTTTGTATTGATACCTGATAACCGAGGTTTTCCAACATTTTTTTGCCCAGGAATGTAATTTCCGGTTCATCATCTACAAATAAAATATATTCATTTCCTTTTACAGTTTTTTTATCAAGCTTGTCCATATTCAGAGGATCAATACCATATTTTGGGAGGTAAATAGTAAATGTAGATCCTTTGCCTGGAGTACTGTCAACCAAAATTGTACCTCCATAATTATTAATGATGCCATGGACTACTGATAAACCCAGACCAGAACCTGACCCCACCTCCTTCTTGGTAAAGAAAGGTTCAAATATACGTTCTTTCGTTTCCATGTCCATACCATGACCGGTATCAGAAATTTGCAATCTGATATAGTCTCCCTTCTTCAGATTGTTTAATTTATCATCAGACCTGTGGGTAATTTTTACGGCATCGAGTCTGACGTCAAGGACACCTCCTGAATTTATCATTGCCTGGTATGCATTTGTACACAAATTCATAACAATCTGATGAATATGTGTCGGGTCGGCCAAAACCGTTCCAATTCCGGAATCAAGTTTTTGTGTTATTTTAACACTTGGGGGAGAAGTGGACTTTAGCAGATTAAGAACCTCTGCTACAATTGGTTGAATCTGAACAGGTTTCTTATTAAAGTCAACCTCACGGCTGAAGGTAAGAATTTGCTGAACCAGATCTTTCCCCCTTACAGCAGCGTTGTTTATTTGTTCCAGATCGAATCTCAGATTGCTTTCAGCGGGGAGCTCTTCAATAGCCATATCGGTATATCCAAGGATTGGCGTGAGTATATTGTTAAAATCGTGAGCAATGCCTCCTGCAAGTGTTCCAATGGTTTTCATTTTTTGAAGCTGGAAAAGTTGTTTTTCCAAATCAGCTCTTTCTCTTTCAAATTTTTTACGAATTTCAATCTCTTTCTTCAGATCGAGGTTAGCATTCGAAAGCTGCTGAGTGCGTTCCATTACCCTTTTTTCAAGCGCATCATTTGCGGTCTTGACGTTTTCTTTTTCCTGTTCCAGGAGAATCCTCATGTAAAACTCTTTGCGGGTTGACAACTCAAGAAAATAACTGATAAACATCCCAATGATGTTGGCGCTTATAAAGAAGAAATTGTTGTTAACAAGTATCTGGACAGGAGTATGTGATATCCAGATTGCTGAAATCTCGTAAGAGATTACAATTGACCAGCCTGCTATTGAAGCAAACAGGAATCTCGCCCTGATAAATGTATATCCAAATATAAAAATCAGCATAAGGCCTGCATAGTATTCATAGTTGTTGACCTTTGCAGCATAGATGATCATTATTATAATTCCAAATCCGGTAATGAACATTATAGCTGCAATTACAAATTGCATGTATTGCTTAAATGTTTTGGAATAGGTCAAAATGAACACTGAAATCAGAACCGGGAATACAACTCCGAAACGAATAAACCAGAAAAGTTCTTTAAGATCAGGCACAGATACGGCATCGAGAAAGGCAAACGCACCGTAAAATATCATTGAAAGGATTAGAGAGAATCTGAAAGGATTTAAAGATTTAATAAAATAATCTTCCTGGTAGGCCTTTTCATATCTGCTTAAATCGCCTGTAAAATCAAGTGTGAAGGAATTTATTGATAATGATTCCTGTCCTGTCGAAGAAAGTCCAAAAAAATTTATTCCTATGTTTTTAAAAATGCTCATCAGGAATCAATTATTGTCGTCTTAATTATCAACCATCAATAGTTGGGGGTCTCCTTATTTTAAGAAAAAGATTTATTCCCAGGGGTTCCTTATCAACACTTACCATTTCACTGTCAATATTAGCATTGGCAGCTATCCTGAAAAGATCCGATTCGGTTCTAAGATTCAGATACCAGTCCGACAAAACCTCCATCAGTCTTTTTGTAGGATTTCTTGTACTGAAGTTGCTTATGACCATTTCCCCATTAACATCAAGGCAATTTATATATTTTCTTATTAAAAAAGTAAAATGTTTATCTTTAAAATAATCAAATAATCCTGCGCTCCAGATAAGATCATAAAGTTTATAGGAATTAAAGCGTAAAGCATTTATCTTATTATATGTTACCTGGCCATTAAACTTACTGTTTTTTTCCATCGAAAAGTCAATTGCCGACTGATCAAAATCAATAAGATCAAATGTAATATTATTATTTTCCGGATATTTGCTTATAAATTCATAAACATCGGTGGCAGGTCCCGATCCGAGTATAAGTACTTTTGCACCTTCCTTTTTTTCAATTAGCCCTGAACAGTATTTTAAAAAGAAATCTTTCCTGTTTCTTACTGCCAATGCCCCGGGCTGATTCTGAAAAAACACATCCCAGTTTTTATATTGTGGATCATTATTAACCTCAAACAGATATATCTTATCGATAAGATTAAAATCGCCCGGGTAGCCATAAGGTTTCACAAATCCATGACCGATAAGGGTATTCTTATTTAGGATACTTCTTATTTTTTCTCTGAAAGAATCCATCTCGCAAGGTAACAGGTTATTGACAATTGAGGTGAACTCATTATAATCTTCCAGATCCGGCCCACCTTTCTTAATTAAATATTCTAAAAACTCAGTTATTGATCTGTCAAGATCATTTTTGCGTTCAGGCATAATAGTATTCATATGAGTATTTATAAATGGTTCTTTGTGACAGTAAAAAAATATTGCAGAAAAAGTGCTTAAAATTAGTTTTACTTTTTATTCGTACAAACATGTTTTGAAAAAAAATTAAAATTGAATCGAAGAAACATATAAGTTTTTTATTTACATTTGTTTCAGCAGACAGGGTAATGTGCTGTGAGGAGTATAATAAGTATAATAATTAACTATTTACTAATTTTTAGCAATTATATTATGAAAAAGGCAATTCTTCTGGTTTGTATGGCAATATTACTTGGCAATGAAGAATCAGGCTCAGGCAAAGAAGATGGGTCTGATAATGCCCGACAAACAATTATGTCTTGAATGTCATAATAAGGAGAACCCGTTTTTTAAAGAATTTAATTTTGAAACATATTCTGCAAAAATAGCACACCCTGATCCTACAATCAAAAAATAAAAATCAGGGTACTTATTTTCTTATAATAAAAACCTTTGTTTAAATATTTAAGCAAAGGTTTTTTGTTTTTTTGTCCTTGTCAATGCCTCCATTCCCTTCGTTTTTATTTGTTAAATAATCAAATTGTGTTATTTTTAGGGTCTCGTATTTAATTATCTGAACTTCTATCCATGGAGCTGACTCGCAGAATTCGTGATAAAATGATACAGGATCAACTGATGTTTGTTTACAGAGGTGTTGTAACGAATGATAACTCTATTCCTCTTCTCATGTTGCTTGAAAAAGAGATGGAGAATTCAGAGTTTGGTTTTATTGGAAGGAAGCGTCTCTTTATGTTTGTTCTCGAAAGCCTTCAGAATGTTTCCAGGCACAGTGATCCTGTCGAGTATGCAAATATGTCGCTGGTGTTATACTCAAAAACAGGAGATGGCTATACAGTTACTACCGGGAATGTTTTGCCAACTGCGCATATTAATAATTTGAAAATTAAGCTTGAAGAGATAAATAGCCTTGATGCCAATGAGATAAGGAATGTATACAGGCAGATGCTAAGCACCTCTGAATTCAGCGACAAAGGGGGAGCCGGCCTGGGGCTCATTGAAATGGCAAAAAAAACCGGGAACAAGCTCGATTATGATTTTGTTCCTCTCGATGATCAGTTCTCATATTTCGTCTTAAGCAAAACGGTTGATTCAGGGGGACTCGGAAATCATTCCAGGGAAATGGAGAAGCCGTTTAAAGGAGAGGTTGTTATAAATCTTGAACGACTTATGGCTGAAAACAATATTTACCTTATCTGGGCCGGACATATTTCTCCCGATGTGGGTAAGGAAGTTCTTTCATTTACTGAGACTAAGCTGGCTGAAGAAGATGTTGAATCAAATCTGAGAAAAAGGATTTTCAGTATTCTTGTTGAGATACTCGAAAATGTTTCAAAATACAGTCCGGGCAAGGAAGCAGAAAAAAAATACGGTATGCCGGTTGCAATAATTGGAATGGAAGATACGGTATATACTCTGACGACAGGAAATCTTATATTAAATTCAAATGTTGAACATCTGAAGCAAAAAATAGATATTATTAATAAATATGATAAGATTGGTCTGAAAGAATTCTTCAGAACATCCCTCTCCGGTCAGTCTATAAACACTGACAGTACCGGTAATATGGGGCTTATTGATATGGCTCGAAAATCAGGGAGCAAACTGGAATACCAGTTTGATAAACTAAATGATCTCTATTCTTATTATATTCTTACAGTGAAGGTCTGAGCGATGGATTATTAATCCAGCATTTTGAAAATCAGTCTGTTCCCATCCCATTCTGCATAACTTCCATTTTTTATCCAGTCGCCCAGGAATATTATTTCTGAGCCTTCCTTAAGTTTAAAGATCCTGGCAAGATGACGGTGGCCAAAAATGAAATAATCAATTTTTTCATTCTTTAAAAGCGATTTGGCATATTTTATAAGGTCTTCTTTCTCTTCTCCAAGAAATTCTTTAGAAATGCCTTTACCCAGCCTGGAATTCAGAGACCATCTGAGTCCGATCCCCACGCCTATGGAAGGATGAAGAGCTGAATACATAGCTCTCAGAGGTTTATTACGGAATATTGAAAGCAGAATTTTATATAAAAAATCATTTGTTCCCAGTCCCTCACCGTGCGCAAGATGGAATTTTTGTCCGTCAAAAACAGTAGTAATCGGTTCTGTATGAATTGTTATTCCGCATTCCCGCGAAAGGTAATCTCCTACCCACATATCGTGGTTACCGGTAAAGAAATGTACAGGTATTCCGGAATCAGTAATGGAAGAAATCGTCCCGAGAAACCTTGTGAATCCTTTGGGCACTACGAGTTTATATTCCCACCAGAAGTCAAAAACATCACCAAGAAGATAAATCTCTTTTGCATCACCCATAACTGAGTTTAACCATCTGACAACTTTTCTCTCTCTTTCTACCGGCAGAGATCCGGCAGGCAAGCCAAGATGAAAATCTGAGGTAAAGTATATTTTCTTTTTGTCCGCCAAAGCTATTTTTGTTAATTAAACAACTGGCCCAGTTTTATCTGAAGTGATTTGCCATGAAGATTTGATGCAATAATATTTCCCTCTTTATCAAACAGATAGTTGGCAGGAAGCGTTTTAACATTGAAAAGTATTGCATTCTTAGGATTGCCCGGGTCATCTTCTCTCGTACTTATCCAGGGTAATTCATCAAATCTGACAGAGGCTTTCCAGGCTTCTTCATTGGCATCGAGATTAATCTGGTATATCTCAAATCCTTTTTTATAATATTGCTTATAGATCTCTTTAAGCTGAAGATTTTCATTAATGCAATCTTCTGATTGTACTGACCAGAAGGTTAATAAAACATATTTTCCCCTCAATGAAGACATGGATATTCTTTTATCATTGATATCTTTTAAATCAGGATCAAGTGATGTTTTAGGCAAATCCTTAGCCAACTTCTCCAGCTGATTCACATACATCTGGTTCATCTCCTTGGCAAAGTCTCTTGCCAGTGCCTGCACATGCTTTGAGTTGGGGTAATGGCGGGTGAGGGAATCTGTGACTATTTTCAGAAACTGCAGGTCTTTCGGATCGTAAAGGACATAAGTTTGAGGGTCAATTCTCTGATATAATGCTTTAATGGAAGCCAGAGAATTTACATTATTAATGATGAATTCAATATTTTTACGACGTTGTTCCTTTATCGCTTTGTTAAAACTTTCTTCAAGGACAGGCCCTTTTTGATCGAAACCCGGTTCATTTTTGGCTTTTTCATATTCTGTACGGAGGGAATCAAGTTTACTTTTGGTTTTAGCCAGATTGCGATCAAGAAGCAGTAATTTCTCTGATCCTACAGATCCGCTTATCCTATAATTTTCAAAGAAATTTTCCCCATTAAGTTCAAGTGTGATTTTTTCACCTGGCTCAGCTAAAAGGGTAATAAACTCAGCTTTTGAGAATCCCATCTGGTAAAAATCAGGTTCTGCCGCTCTGATCTTAAATCTGAAATGGCCATTGCGTCCTATCCTGGCTGAATCCAGGAATACAGGGGTATTAACATCCAGTCTGTTAATATAAATATATTTTTCTTTTCTCCCTTTAATCGTGCCATCAACCAAAAAACTGTTTTTGTTTTTACAACCTGATAAAATAATTACGAGTGTCAAAAAAAATATTATTCTTTTCATTTAAAATCAGATTACCAGAAATAAGTATTCAAGTTAATTTTATTTATTAAATATTTCAGCCAGTTTCCTCTGTAATTGTTCTCCTCTGAGATTTGATGCTATGATACGGCCATTTTTGTCGAGAAGGAAATTATCAGGGATAGACTCTATCTTATAGAGAGGGACAACCGATGAATTCCAGTATTTAAGATCGCTTACATGAATCCATTTATCAAGCTGATCCTCCTTAATACCAGATAACCATGCATCCTTTGTTTTGTCAAGCGAAACCTGGAAAATCTGAAAGCCTTTTTTATGGTAGAGATTGTATGCTGCCACAAGATTCGGATTTTCCTGTCTGCAGGGGGAACACCATGAAGCCCAGAAATCAAGCAATACTACTGACCCCCTGGTTGAGGACAGCTTGATTGTATCACCTGACGGTGAAGGCAGGCTTATCTCAGGGGCTTCAGCTCCGCCTGTTTCAAGAGTGGTTCCGTTATCACCTTTACCCCCGGAAACTAATTCCTGCACTTGTTTATGAAGGGTGATGACCGGATCATAATCGGGGTATTTGCTGAACATCGATGAATCAACCTTTTCAAAATATTTTAAATCTCTGTTGGGATTAAGGACATATACACTTGGAGCTACCTGTTGATAAAGTGCTACGAGGCTGACAAGAGAATTGAGGTTATCATCAATATAGTTTTTGGTGTACAGATTGATCTCATTCAGATAATTCTGTGCAATATTATCGAGAGAGTCCATTACAACTGATAATTTAGGATTATCGGCATTTTGCATATAAATGTCGTTCAGCCCTCTTAGTTTATTAATGGTCTTTCGAAGGTTCAAGTTATATTCAACCATCTTTTCTGTCCCTTTTGAACCCTTGATGGAAACGGGATAATTCAAAGAATCATGCTGTGCATTCAAAATTATTTTATCGCCCGGCTCAACAAGCATGGTCAGAAAATTGTTATCATTAAACTTAATAAGGTAAAATGAAGGACTTTTAATCTCTCTTTTAAAGATAAATTTTCCGTCATTGGTAACCTTAACTGAGTCAACAGTAGCAAGTTCATTTGATTTTAACTCATCAAGAAGAATGTATTCTCCGTTTGCAGGGTTTATTAGTGTGCCCGAAATCTGAAAAGTATTATTTTTGCAACCGGTAAATGCCAATATTACAAAAATATACAGTAAAAGCTTCTTATTCATTAAGTAAGATGTTAATTGATAAATAATTTGATTTATAGAAACGCAAAGTTATTCATTTTTTTATGTGTCGCCAGTTTTATGATATTTTATTGCCTGTTTACACTTATAAATACAGTTGCAGGGTTCAATTTTTATTGTTACCTTACTTAGCTTTTTTAACAAATAAACAATAATTATAATTATATGAGTTATATAAAGTTCGAAAAGAGCCAGGTTGTCAACCTGGAATATTCAATGGCCAGGGAGATCATAAGAACCAACAGGGCAGGCTCATACTCATCAACCACCATTGTAGACTGCAATACCAGGAAATATCATGGCTTGCTGATATGTCCCGTAGATGAATTCGGAGGGGAAAGATTTGTACTTTTATCATCACTGGATGTTACAGTTCTGAATAGTGAAAAACGGTTCAATATAGGTATCAGAAAATATAAGGGAGATTATTTCAGTCCAAAGGGTCATAAATACATTGAGGATTTTAATACCGACAGTATCCCTTCAAGGCTTTACAGGGTTGGAGGGGTATTACTTAAACAGGAACGTCTTCTTGTTCATTATGAGGAGCAGTTTCTGTTAAGATTTACGGTTGTGGAAGCATCAGAGAGCATGAAACTCCAGGTAAGACCTTTTCTTGCCTTCAGGAATATACATCAGCTGACTCACGCAAATCTTTCAGCCAATACCAAAGTTGATTTTGTGGAAAACGGTATAAGATCAAAGATGTATGAAGGTTTTCCTCATCTTCATTTGCAGTTTTCCAAAAAGGTTGAATTTGTTCATGTTCCTGACTGGTATCTCGGGGTTGAATATCCTGAAGAACAAAAGAGAGGATATGATTATTCCGAAGATCTTTTTACTCCCGGTTTTTTTGAGTTTGATGCAAAAAAGGGTGAAGAAATAGTTTTTTCAGCCTCGACCAGGGAAGAAAAAACATCCCAGTTAAAGCAAAAGTTTACAAAAACTGTTGCAGGAAAAATTCCGCGAGACAGTTTTAATAATTGTCTGAGAAATGCAGCTCAGCAATTTATTGAAAGCAGGGCTGGCAAAACATTAATAATTGCCGGTTATCCCTGGTTTGGAGCATGGGGACGAGATACTTTTATATCAATTCCTGGATTAGCTCTTGCCCGTCATAACCTTGATTTGTTCAGGAGTGTGATGGATACCCAGGTAGCAAGGATGAAGAATGGTTTATTTCCTAACATGGGTGATGAGAATAATCCAGCCTTTAACTCAGTTGATGCTCCTTTATGGTTTATCTGGGCAATACAGCAGTATATTGAACAGGGAGGAACTGATGGATGGAAGCGTTACGGAGAAGCTGCAAAGTCAGTTTTAAAGGCTTATAGAAACGGTACAGCGTTTAATATCCATGTAAGAGATAATGGACTTGTTTATGCTGAAGCCCCTGGTAAATCGCTCACATGGATGGATGCTGTTATAAATGGCGTCCCGGTAACGCAGCGGGGTGGCTATGCAGTAGAGATAAATGCACTGTGGTATAATGCAGTCTGTTTTTGCCTTGAAATGTCAGGGGCTGCAAAAGACAATAAATTTGTTAAAGAATTTGAAAAACTGCCCGACAGTATTAAAAATTCTTTTCTCGAATTTTTCTGGGATGACAATTTGGGGTACCTGGCAGATTATGTTAATGATGAAGAAGGGAAAAATACTTTTGTGAGGCCGAATATGATTATAGCTGTATCTTTGCCATATTCGATGCTTAATAAAGACCAGATGAAGACTATTCTTGATGTTGCAGATAAAGCGCTTGTGACTAACAGGGGATTAAGGACTCTTTCTCCGCGTAATAAATTTTACAAGGGAATATATGCCGGCACTCAGGAAGAACGCGATAATGCTTATCATCAGGGAACGGTGTGGCCATGGCTTTACGGACCTTTCTGTGAAGGATGGCTAAAAGTATACGGAACCCAGGGTGTGCAGAAAGTAAGAAATCTTATCTATGGTCTGGAGGAGGTAATGAGTGAACATGGAGTAACTACTCTTTCAGAAATCCATGATGGTAATCCTCCTCATACGCCCAAAGGGGCTATTTCTCAGGCCTGGAGCGTAGGTGAAGTTCTGAGAATAATAGAGATACTTGAAAAAAAGTATGCGAATTAATAATATAAGAGGCAGGATATGCGCGTGTTAATGTTTGGGTGGGAATTTCCGCCACATATTTCTGGCGGATTAGGAACTGCAAGTTACGGTTTGACAAAAGGTATGGCTACACTCGATGACCTGGAGGTAATCTTTGTTGTGCCAAAGGCATGGGGAGACGAGGAACAGACTATGGTCAGGCTGATAGGTGCAAATAAAATACCGGTTGCATCCCGAAAGGTCTACTATAAGGGTTTCAGGCGGCCTCTGGAAAAGATTGAGGTATCGTCAAAAATTATTCCTTATATCGACCCGTCAGATTTCTGGAAGGTAGTTACAACAGAGACTACAGGACACAATCTTTTCGTACAGACAAATGACAATGGCACGGTTGATTTCTCAGGAAGGTATGACAATTATCTTATGGATGAGATAAAAAAATATGCCATTGTTGCTTCAGTGATTGCAGAAGAAAATGAATTTGATGTTATACATGCACACGACTGGCTTGCTTATCCTGCAGGAATTGCCGCAATGGCTGTCTCAGGTAAACCTCTGGTTATTCATGTGCATGCTACAGATTTTGACCGTAGCGGAGGAAGCGTTAACCCTGATGTTTACCGGATAGAAAAAAACGGGATGGATGCCGCCTCCAAAATAATTACCGTAAGTAATCTTACCAGGGATATAGTAATTAGCAAGTACAATATTGATCCCGATAAAGTTGAGACAGTTTATAATGCTGTCGAGCCGGTCAGTTTTTGTGATGATATGTTGGTGAGTAAAGGATTCGATGAGAAAGTAGTTACATTTCTTGGGAGGATTACTCTTCAGAAAGGCCCTGAATATTTTATCGAGGCAGCCTATAAGGTTTTAAAGGTGATGAGTAATGTTAGATTTGTAATGGCTGGTTCGGGGGACATGATGGAAAGAATGATGCGCAGGGCTGCAGCCTTAAAAATAACCGACCGTTTCCATTTTACCGGGTTCCTGAGAGGTGCCGACGTTTTTAAAATGCTTGAGATGAGCGATGTTTATATAATGCCGTCAGTATCAGAGCCATTCGGTATCTCTCCTCTTGAAGCGATGCAATCGAGTGTACCTGTAATTATCAGCAAACAGTCGGGTGTGGCAGAGATACTTACACATGCTGTTAAAACGGATTTCTGGGATATTGATGCAATGGCCGACGCAATTTATGGCATCCTTAACTATCCTGCTCTGTCGAGGATGTTTATAAAAAACGGTAAGGAGGAAGTTATCAGGCTAAAATGGGACAATTCCGCCAGACATGTAAAAGATATATATTTCAGAGTTATTGAGAACACTAAGTATTAAGATATGAGCGCAGCAAACAAGAAAGCAATATGCTTCTATTTTCAGGTCCACCAGCCTTTCCGGCTTAAGAGATACAGGTTTTTTGATCTGGGACACGATCATTATTATTATGATGATTATTCTAATGAGTCCATCATGAGAAAGGTGGCAGATAAATGTTATCTCCCTGCCAATAAAGTTATTATGGATCTGATTCTGAAACACAAAGGAAAATTCAAAGTAACTTTTTCCCTTTCAGGGCTGGTAATTAATCAATTCAGGCTATATGCCCCTGAGGTACTTGAATCATTCAAACAACTTGCAGAGACAGGAATGGTGGAATTCCTGGGTGAAACCAACTCTCATTCACTTGCTTCCATTATGAGCAGGATTGAGTTTGAAAAGCAGGTGAATAAGCACAGGGAGATGCTTAAAGAATTCCTTGGGGTGGAAGCAACATCTTTCCGTAATACCGAGTTAATTTATTCGGATGTTATCGGATCGTGGGTTGCCGATATGGGATTTAAATCAATTCTTACTGAAGGCGCTAAGCATGTTTTAGGATGGAAGAGCCCGAACTATCTGTATTGTAATTCGTTAAATCCCAGGCTGAAGGTACTGCTTCGCAACTTCACCCTTAGCGATGATATAGCATTCCGCTTTTCAAACCGCGATTGGAACTCCTGGCCTTTAACAGCAGAAAAATATGCCTCATGGATAAGTAAGCTTGGTGTAAGGAGGGACCTGGTTAACATTTTTATGGATTATGAGACTTTTGGAGAACATAACTGGAAAGAGACCGGAATTTTTGATTTTCTGGCTCATGTGCCGGGCGCTATCCTCAGGAAAACGCCATTCAGGTTTATGACTCCTACTGAGATAGCAGAAAACTTACAGCCTGTTTCAGCAATCAGCGTTTCGTCACCGATATCATGGGCCGATGAAGAACGCGACATTACAGCCTGGCATGGAAATGAACTGCAGGTTGCTGCTTTAGATAAACTTTACAGTCTTGCCGGAAAAGTAAACCGCTGTGAAGATGTACATATAAAAAAAGACTGGGAATATCTGCAGGCAAGCGACCACTTTTATTACATGGCAACAAAATTCTTTTCCGACGGAGCGGTCCATGCCTATTTTAACCCTTATGAAACGCCATATGATGCATTTATGAATTATATGAATGTTTTAAGTGATTTTGAAATCAGGCTTAAAAAGTTTTCCCCCGATACTGCCGAACAGGAAGAGATATATAAGCTTGGATCAGAGGTTATTGAAAAGGATATGATTATTGAGAAACAATCGATGGAGATTGAAAAACTGTCAAAGAAAATTGCAAGGACAAAACCGAAAATAAAAACTTCAGTAAAAAATGTATCGAAAACTTCCGGTAAAGTTCCTTTAAAAAAAGAAGCAATAAAGGAGGTGAAGGTTCCGTTAAAGAAACCATCAAAAACCCTGTTGAAAGAAGCTTCAAAAAAGGGTATAAAGGCTAAAAAATAGAGTATATCCAATAAGTATAATTATTGTAAATTGGGATTTGTCTAAAATGGCGAAGTCTGATAACCCTGCCGGCAAGTGTAAATAAACAAATTATTAAAATAAAAAGGAATCAAAGAAAGGAACATAATGAAGGTTGATTTTATATTTGAGACCAGTTGGGAGGTTTGCAACAAGGTCGGAGGTATTCATACGGTGATTTCGACCAAAGCACTTAATATTATTAATGAAGTTGGCGATAATTATATTCTTATTGGACCCGATGTATGGAGGGAGGATATTACTAATCCCGAGTTCATCCATGATCAATCTCTTTTTGTTGACTGGAAGATACGAGCCGCATCGGAAGGGTTAAGAGTTAAGACAGGAAGATGGAATATTTCCGGTAAACCCATTGTTATTCTGATAGATTTTACTCCATATTTCGGACAGCAGAATGAAATTTTTGCAGATTTCTGGGAGACATATAAGCTTGACAGTATTACGGGCCAGTGGGATTACGTGGAACCCGCGCTGTTTGGTTATGCTGCTGGAAAAACAATTGAGAGTTTTTCCTCATTCTACCATGATGGTCATAATGCCATTGCACAGTTTCATGAATGGATGACCGGTACCGGGATATTATACCTGAAAAAGTATGCCCCGTGGATCGGCACATCTTTTACAACACATGCCACGGTGCTGGGTCGCTGTATTGCCGGGAATAATCGCCCGCTTTATGGTAAGATGAAAGAGTATATTCCTTCCCAGGTAGCCCGCGAGTTTAATATTTTGGCCAAACAGTCTCTGGAGAGAATATCGGCTGCTGAAGCCGATGTTTTTACTACAGTAAGTGAAATAACTTCAAGGGAATGCAGCCATTTCCTGGGCAAGGATGTTGATATTGTCACTCCTAACGGGTTTGAGGATTCTTTTGTTCCTGAAAAAGAGATCTTTGAAGAGCGAAGGAAAATTGCCAGGGGAAAACTTATTACTGTGGCTGAAGCTGTTCTGGGTTATTCTCTGACGAAAGACTGTGTACTTATTGTCAATAGCGGAAGGTATGAATTCAGAAATAAAGGAGTTGATATTCTGATCGATTCACTTGGGGAGTTACATAAAGATCAAAATATCAAGAAAGAATGTGTGGCCTTTTTCCTTATTCCAGCCTACCATAAAGGTCCGCGTCAGGATATTATTGATATCATTAATAATAACGGACAGGTAAATGACGGCGATAAATATCTTACTCACAGCCTGCATTATCCTTCAACTGATCCGGTGTTACAAAGAATAATTGAAAATAATCTTCATAATGACCAGACATCCAGGGTCAAAGTGATCTTTGTTCCTTCCTATCTTAATGGCAACGACGGCATTTTTAATATTCCTTATTTTGACCTGCTTATTGGCTTTGATCTTTCAGTTTTTCCTTCCTATTATGAACCCTGGGGATATACACCCCTTGAAAGCCTGATGTTTTCGATACCCACCGTAACAACATCCCTTTCAGGATTCGGTTTATGGGTTAAAAACTACTACGAGAATCCCGGGAACGGAATTTCTGTGATAGAACGAACTGATGACAATGAAAGAAAAGTGGTAGAGGAGATAAAAGAGTTTATGTCGATGTTCATTGGGCTTGGCGAAAAACAGGTAAAAGAAGCGAGAGCAAAAGCCCATGCAATATCCAGAATTGCTTTATGGGATACCCTGGTAAAATATTACTTCACTGCTTATGAGAAAGCACTGAGTATTAGCAGCGAACGGAGAGAAGAGCCAAGGGAATTTATAAAATTTGTTGAAGCGCCCGGATTAATAATTCGCAAACCTCATCAGGTTCCTGTATGGAAGGATATTTATGTTCAGAGTGATGTCCCTGAAAAATTATCTTCGTTAAAGGATCTTGCCAATAATCTGTGGTGGTCGTGGAACTCCGAGGCAGAATCTCTTTTCAAAAGAATGGATCCCTCATTCTGGGAGGAGGTTCGACATAACCCAAAATTGCTTCTTGAGAAGAT
>Ga0315536_1000314_pt1 | contig 24339 bp, 26 predicted proteins | sample SalMarSW160230MG_FD_203093 | JGI IMG/M metagenome (GOLD analysis project Ga0315536, IMG submission 203093) | Salt marsh sediment microbial communities from the Plum Island Ecosystem LTER, Massachusetts, United States - Salt Marsh Sediment SW1602-30 ...
AAAATAAAGATAAATTACTGAAAGGGAAGAATAAGAAATATGTTGCTATCAAAATAATCCCGCTTAATAAATTACGTAAAAATACCATCTGAGTAGGTGTAGCTTCTCTTCTATTAAAAATGGGTTTTGTAATCGTATGACCATACATCCATAAGCATGTTATAAATAATAAAATTAGCACTCCAACTAAAGTATCCAAGTCAAATGAAAAAAATTTCCCCTGAGTAATTGCTATTATTAATCCTATAAAAAGAATTATTGAAAATAGAATTTGGCGGCTATTCACTTTCTCTTTTAAGATTGCATAACCAAAGATTAAACCAAAAAAAACAGTGGTTTTCTGGGTTAATGAGCCATTTATTGCTCCGGAAAAGTCATACCCAATGAAATATAGCAATTGATTAAGCCCAAAAATAAACCCTATGAATATCAGTGTTTTAAAATTTGATTTCCAATTATTTAAAATTATCTTTACTTTTTCTTTTCTCCTAAAATTGTTATCCTTTTTCCCTTTTGGGAAATAGATTTCTCCAAGAACCAAAGGAAGAAATATAAAAGCTTCGATTATACAAGTCATTGCAGCAAAAAGATGTGCATCTAAAACAGATGGGCGTGATATTGCTATAATAGGCTGAAACCCAACCAAAAAAGTCCCAAATATACCAAAGATGATACCTTTTTTTGTGTTATCCAATATATTAAAGAAAAACCCATAAGGCATAAAAACGTTATTTTTATGCATGTCATAATCATTTTGACTCTTATTCTGGCTTTTCTCGTATAATTAAGAAAATTGCAAAAATAATGATAATTGTACCAATTAAATGATAAATTGTAAAAATTCCGTTTAAAAATAAAAAAGAGAAGAAAGCGGTGACTATTGGTGTCAATGAACCCACAATTGTTGTCTTACCAATCTGGAAATAAGTAAGTGCTTTATACCATGTATACAATGAAAATCCATAATCTAAACTCATAAATGTAAAATAAACATAATTTATAGGGGTTAACAAGATATTTAAATTATCTAAGGGATAAAAGATGAAATATGTTGAGATTAATAGAATTCCACTGAAAATATTACGAATAAATACCACTTGAGAAGAGAAAATCTCATTTTTATCTAAACTAATTTTTGTTAAAATATGAATAAATGTAAATAACACTACTGTGAAGATTATCATAATTATCCCCAAATTTAAGTGAAGTATATCAAAAGAGCCCTGAGTTACTGCTAATATCAAGCCAAAAAATAGTAAAAAGAAAAAAAGTATTTGAAGTTTATTAATTCTTTCTTTAAAAGCAAAATATCCAAAGACTAAGGCAAAGATTATCTCAGATTTTGATGCAAGAGAGCTATTAATGGCACCTGCTAATGCATACCCAATATATAAAAATACTGGAATAAATGTAAAACCGATTCCAATTATGATGAATAAAATCAGATTTCTTTTCTTTTTCCATCCATGAAGTAAAAGATAATATTTTTCATTGTCTTGTGAATTTTTAAATAAAGATTTATACTTTTTTCTCTCAAATAAATAAATGGGAAGAAATATAATAGCTTCAAAAAGAGCTGTTACTGCTCCAAAAATATAAGCATCAATACTCGCAGGCCTAGAATTTGCAATAACGGGCTGTAATCCAATAAGAAAAGCCCCTATAACGCTATATAATAACCCTTTCTTAAAGTTGTAATTATCCATAAAAAATACAAAAGAAAAATTTAGATAGAGAATAGTTAAAAGAATTAAAATGCTTGCTTGCTATAACAATTTAATTTAAAGCATGTAATAATAAAGGAGAAAAACTATTTAATATAATTTCCAAATTGGGGAAATTGCTTTATTTGTTTAGAGGTAAAAATTGGTCCTTCTTTACAAACTGTGATATTGTTATCCTTTCCTACACAACAAGATCCACATAATCCAACTCCACACTTCATTTTTCTTTCTAAACTTGCTTGAATAGGAATTTTACGTGATTCTGCAATATCCAACACTTTTTTCATCATCACTTCGGGACCACATGTTATGATAAGATCAATTTCCTTTTCCTTAATAATATCTTCAATTGTATCAGTTACATAACATTTTTTCCCAATAGAACCATCATCTGTTGTACAAAGCGTATTTGGGATTAGTTCTATAAGTCTATCTGCAAAAATTAGTGATATATTATCCTTTGCCCCGATTGCTGCAAACACGTTTTTCTTATTTGTTTTTAATGGTTCTATTAAGCTAGTTACTGCTGCAATCCCCATACCTCCCCCCACAATAAGTATGTTTGTTGCATCCTCATAATTCCAGGAATTTCCATATGGACCCCTGATACCAATACAATCCCCTTTAGATAAATTGAACATTGCGGACGTACCTTCTCCTACCTTTTCGACGGTAATTTCTATTTGGTTTCCTTCGACTCTTGAAATGGACATCGGCATGAAATCAATATCAGGAACCCAGAGAACCACAAACATTCCGGGTTTGTATGCTTTAGCAATTCTTTGATTCCTTACCCAAAAGCTCTTAATCTTCGGTGAATGTTCTGTAATGGACTCAATCCTTACTAAGTCAGTTTTAGCTCTGGTGATGTCTAAAATTAGTTCCTCATTATCTTTATCAAGAGATTTTGATTCTAAAATTCCTTTATCAACCGCTAAATCATATATTTGCTTACCCTTCTCTGTTCTTATTATGAACGTATCCCAACCTTCTTCGCTTCCAAAATTTCCAACAGATATATCAGCAAAAGAAGCAGTATAGTCAGAACATGTAAAACAAGCTTTTCTTATAGCCCTATCATAAAGATGATTTAATGGAATTTCTAGAGTTTTTGAATTGGTTATAACTTTCAATTTGAAATTATTATGGTCGGTTTCAATTTTTTGAATTTCTTCTTTTTGAAGACCATTTTCCTTAAATATCTCAGTTAAAGCTTTGTTATAAAAAGTCCCAGTGCAAAACGTACCTATTGTGAATGAAACTAAATCAAAAGCTTCAAAATCAAAGATAGGATGATTTTGGAGTTTTCTTAAAGCTTGAATCTGACAAGGAGTACCAACAACAGCAATATCTACAAAATTTTTGTTGATAGCATCTCCTACAAGTGAAATTGTTGGATTCTGTTGTGGTTTATATCCAGTACCCTTAAAAAGCTCCTCTTGAGTTTTAGCTAATGTGGGATGGGGTTGAAAGTATTCATCCTTTTCTGAAACGATTGCAGCATCAATTAAACCATTACCCATCGCTGCCCATAGTAAACCTGTCAATGGACCCACATTTGAAGGGAGTTTTTCTCTCGCTTCTTCACTTAACTTTACCGACACAATTTCGATATAATGTCCTAATATTCTTTCCGATTGTTGACCAAAAACCCATTTATCTAATAAGGAAATTGGGAAGCTGTCAGTTTCTGTCTTAGGGCATAAATTATAACATAAACCAAAACCGTCACGACAGGTATTAGAATCCTCACAAGAACCATCTTCTATGGGGATTTCCTTTTCCAAATCAAACTTTATATTCGAGCAAAATGCACCACAAGCTCCACAAAATACACACTTTCCTGTCTGAATTATCTCATCATGTAGCTCCTTCCAACCTTTTTCTACTTTCTGAATGAACACCTTAATCATTCCCCTCCTGAAGATTTTTTAAGAACTCTAATCCTTCTTGCTTTCCAAGTTCAAATGCTTCTAGATTTATGTCCAATGTCGAAGCTGGGACAAAAGATTTTATAGTTTCGATTGCCGATTCTTCCGAAAAGATTCCAGATAAAACTGTGAAGATCCCAAATAATATGGTATTACCAAATACAATATTGTTGAACTTTTCAACAGCTAACTTCTGAATGGGTACACCTAAAGTCTTTTTTATTTTTTTAGCAGCTCTAATTTTGCTAATTGTTGATGTATCCCAAATTAAAAAACCGGTTTTACCCTCTTTCACGAAATCTGGTTTTACATCGCTCGCAGCTTCTTCCGATAAAACTATTAAAAAATCATAAGGAGATAATGCTTTGGGATAATCTATAACATCAATTTGTCTATCTAATTCAACAACTACTTCTGCCCAACATTTACCTCCCCTTGCGGCTGCCGAATAAGCTTCAGTTTGGGTTCCTGCTAGATTTTCATATAAGGAACTAGCAGTGATGATCATTTTGCTTAAAGTGATGACTCCTTGACCCCCATACCCACTTATTCTAATTTCATATCTTACCATGTCTTATTTATCACCCATAGCTATTTTCTGAATTTTAGCATACTCTTCAGAGTATTCAGGTTTATTTGGTTCATAACGGAATTCCCCAATGATGTATTTATTGAATAATTCTTCTTCACTCATGAATTTTGCTTGATTTATTCTTACCGTATTTCTCTTAATCCAATCAATCATCTTGAATCCTTGATCCATTTTCTCTCCTTTGACTCCTGTATACTCTGCTCCTAAACTATTTAAGTTCTTTCTTCCGAAATAAGTGATGCAAGGGGTTATGATTTCAATTACAGAGGTACCTTTATGTTCTAACGCTCTTTTGAAATACTTCATGTAGGTTCTAGGATGAGCTACTGTAGTTCTCGCCACATATGTAGCTCCTGCTGCTAGAGCTAAATTAACCCCATCACTTCTATTTTCAAACATGCTATAAGGAGTAGTAGTGCTTTGAGCCCCATATAGCGTAGTAGGAGCACCTTGACCTCCAGTCATGGCATAAATGCTATTGTTAAAGATTAACATCACACAATCCAAATTTCGCCTACAAAGATGGATAAAATGATTGCCTCCTATTCCTAAAGAATCACCATCTCCCGAAAAGATAATAGGCTTCATCCTAGGATTTGCCATCTTAATTCCTGTAGCTACAGCAGGAGCTCTCCCATGAAGTGCTAAAACTTTCTGAGATTTAAAATGAACCAATAGAAGCATTTGACTGTAACATCCAATTCCAATTACAGTAGGAAAAAGCTTTGGATCTAAATGTTCATCTTCAAAAATTCTTGTGAAAAGTTGAGCAATGATTCCATATCCACAACCAGAGCAGATACACGTAAATGAAGGATATCTTCATTTACATCGTGTTGCGAAGTTGTTAAACATGCTCCCAGCATATGAAAAGGGGACATATGGATGTTCAGGTTGCTCATTTTTAAGCATTCGTCCTATATCAGTCATTATTTTGCCACCTCTCTTATAACTTTAAGAATATCATCTGGATGATGAAATTCACATACTTTAGGAATCTTTATTACGGGGGTATCGATTTTTGTCACTCTTTCTACTTGTTCTGCTATAACTCCAGTATAATTTAATTCGGGTACAATTATCGCTTTAGCATCTTTAACTACTTCTTTCACTTGTTCATCTGGAAATGGCCAAACTGTTATTAACCTAAAAATGCCAACTTTAATACCCTCACTTCTTGCGATATCTATTGCCCTATAGCTTGCCCTAACAGGTAATCCATAGGCAATAATAACGAATTCAGCATCATCCAATTTATATTTATCCGTAAGACAGATTTTATCTTTATTTTTATTTACTTTATCCATTATTGCTTCAATAAACTGCATTGGTTTTGGAGTTGGTAAGCCTTCATAGTTATGTGGTTGATGTAAAAATAAACCGGGGCAATAATCCGTTCCCATTTGAGGAGGTTTGGGTATAACAATTTCTCCACTAATATCATCAACATACGTAAATTTCTTCACATAATCTTCAGGGGCAGGTAATTCTCTATTAATAACTCTCTCTAATATTTCTTCCTTTGGAGGAATTTTAACAATCTCATGAAGATGTCCAAGATATGCATCAGAAAGAATGAAAATAGGGCATCTATAAGTCTCAGCAAAATTGAAAGCTGTAATTGTTAAGTCGAATAATTCTTGGCATGTCATTGGTGCCAAAGCTATTACTTGAAATTCCCCATTTCCTGAAAATCTCACTAATCCTAAATCATTATGATGTGGTTCTGTAACAAATCCTGTTCCAGGACCGTTTCTTTGAACATCACAAAACACAAACGGTATTTCTAAATTAGCTGCCATGGAAATTGTTTCTACCATTAATGATAAACCTGGTCCTGATGTTGCCGTCATAGCTTTTGCTCCTACTAATGAAGCACCTATTACAGAATTTATAGAAGCTAATTCATCTTCCATTTGCATGCAAACACCTCCAACTTCAGGAAGTCTTTTGGCTAAATGTTCGATTACTTCTGTACTTGGTGTTATAGGATATCCTCCAAAATAAGTTAGTCCCGCTGATAGTGCCCCTTCTGACATTGCTTCATTACCCATCATTAAATATCTTCCAGGTTCTAAAAATCGTTTATTTTTGTCACTTACCATTTATATCACCATTTCACGTTTTTGCTTTTTCATTTGTTGATTTTTCCTCTTCATCTAATATATAAATACACCATTCTGGACAAGCATATTCACAACGACGACAACCGGTACAATAAGACCCCTTTCTTGCTTTAACTCGAGGTAAATATGCCACCCTCATGTTAAGTTCATCTCCAGGTTCTAAAATTCCAGTTGGGCATACAGCGATACAATTATAACACTGATCCCCACCACATCTATTTTTGTTAAGAAATAATGAAAATTTCTTTTCTTTATTATCGACTAATTTTGGAATTTTTATCAACTCTAATGATGATTAAAATTAATGAATTAAATATTCTAATAATTATAAAGTTCAATCTATTCATTATTAAGTATTTTTAAAATAAATTTTAAAGATTATAATTTAAAATTAAAGCATATCGAAAATGTAATATAATGGTAATTAATTTAAGTTCCAAAAATCTGTTATAAATATTTATTAGGATGGTATATTATATTGACAAAGTTGATTTTTTTAGGCTGCTTATCAAAAACAAGATATCAAGAGACGTGTAATAATGCGATAAAAATTATTAAATTCTTGGATCCAACTTATAAAATTCTTGAAAATGCACCATGTTGCGGTGCTTTAGCTTATCATATTGCTAATGATAAAGAATTAAAAACTCACGTGGAATTTGTAAATAACTGGTTCAAATCAAATGATGTTTCCGAAATCGTAACGATTTGTGCGGGATGCTATAATTATTTAACCAAGTATTACCCTCAATATTTAGGGAATGAGTTTAATGTTGATGTGAAGCATCTTCTCCAATTGGTAGCTAAACCAGAAAACCTCTCAAAATTGAATCTTAAAAACTCAGGTAAAGCATTGAAGGTCAGTTATCACGACGCTTGTCATTTGAGAAATGCAGTAGTTCCTGTTATAAATGAACCAAGAAAAATTCTCGAATCAATTCAAAATGTAGAACTTAAGGAATTGGATAATATTAAAACTAATAGTATTTGTTGTGGAGCAGGGGGAGGAGTTTATTCAACTTTTAAGGAAAATAGTGATCATAACTCTATTTTGATTTTTGATCAATTGAAGCGTGGTAAGGCTTTATTAACCGCATGTCCATTTTGTTATACAGCATTAAATCGCGTAAGAGATGAAAATCAAATTAAAAAGCCAGTAATTAAATTTGAAGATTTTATTGTAAAAATTATAGAAGGAGTTGATCCTTTAGGTGACTGAGGGAAAAGATCTTTTTGAAGAAGTTAAGAATAAAATAAAAACTCTCCAGACAGACGGGACATTAGAAAAACAATTTGGAGATTTTTGGAAACTTGCATGTACGATTAAAACAAGGCAACACGATTTACAATATTTATATGACGATTCAAGTCGCGAATTTGTAGATAGATATCGTGACAACCTTATTGAAATGAGAGAAGATTTTGTAGATCACATGGATGAGTATGTAGAAAAATGTATAAATATAATGCGCAAAAAAAATTTCACTGTATTTTATGCAAAGACAAACGAAGAAGCTCAAAGAATTTTTATGGAGGAGTTAGGGGATAGCAAGATAATTTATAAATCAAAGTCTAATGAAGCGAAAGATATTGGAATCATGGATGCTTTAAAAAAAAATGATATCAAAATTAAAGAAACCGATTTAGGTGATGTACTTGTTCAATTGTTTGAATATGAATTACCAAGCTTCCAAGTTGGACCAGGTATTCATTTTACAGAAGAAGAAATCGCAAGCAAGATCAAGGAAGTATATAATGTTGAACTTGAACCTAAAGCAAGTGCAATAGTAGAATTCTTTAGAAATACCTACAGGAAAGAATTACTTAATGATGTGAAAATCTCTTTGACATCTGCGAACGCCATATCTGCTGAAGATGGTACGATAGTTTTAGGCGAAAATGAAGGTAATATCAGCCTTATTACAAGAGCAACTGATAAACACATAGTTGTATGTGGTATTACTAAAATTGTTCCTACAATATTGGATGCAGTCTTGGTGACAAAATTACAGTCTAGAATTAATAATGTCTCATATAATTATATTAGTCTCATTTCAGGACCATCAAACACTTCTGACATTCAAGGTACTAGCATCCAAGGTATGTATGGCGCAAAAGAGGTAGTTGTTATCCTGGTTGATGATTGGAGGTCAAAAGCAGTGAAAGAGAATTTAATCTATAAAGAATTCTTAAAATGTATTGGATGTAAATCTTGTATTTTCCCTTGTACAGCATCACGGGCTTTTGGAAATATTTATGCCTCAAAATATGGTTTAGGTGCAACTGCAATCATTAGAGACTATATACACAATGGAATTGAAGCTGCTGTGAAAGATGGTCTATTCTTTTGTACTGGATGCGAAAATTGTTACCATTGGTGTCCAGTTTCAATAAATTGTGGTGAAATTCTAAGAGAAATGAAAAGAGAAGCTACTGAAAAAGGTTTAGCCCCTCCATCTTTAGAGAAATATAAAGATAAAATATTCAGGGAAAAAAATCCATTTATCTGAATAAAATTTCAATTATTTACAATGCATGTACTGGAATGGAGCTGCTGTGTTTCTCCATATTGCTAAATCATCAAATCCTAATTTCTCAGCTTGAGTTTGTTGCCCATTTAAAGTTTTTCTCATTTTTAACCATAGAATTTCTGCAAGTTCTTCTATGGTTTTTTCACCTTTAATAATTCGACTTGCATCTACATCAATGTTTTCAGCCATCCAATTACAGGTTTTTGGATTACCACACAATTTTATTACTGGAGCAATAGGATTTCCACAAGGACTCCCTCTCCCCGTTGTCATGAGAATCACTTGTGCGCCAGCTGCTGCTAATCCTGTCATGGATTCAATATCAAGCCCAGGTTCTAACATTAACCAAAGTCCTTTTGTCTTTGGTGGTTCGGAATAATCAAGAATTCCTTGGATTGGAGATTTTCCAGATTTTGCAATGTTTCCTAATGACTTTTCTTCTATAGTTGAGAGACCACCTTCAATGTTTCCTGGAGTTGGTTGTACTCCTAAAAAATCAATACCAAGACCTTTTAGATTTTCTATAAATCCCGTGATTGTGTTATGAATTTTTTGCGCCACATTTTCATTTATAGCTCTTTCAATAAGTAGATGTTCTGTTCCTATCCATTCTGTAAATTCCGGTAAAATAGAAGTCCCTCCTAATTTAACAACTCTATCAGATATTATCCCAACAGCAGGATTCGCTGAAATTCCCGATATTGAATCAGAACCACCACATTCTAAACCTAAAACTAAATTAGAAAAATCAAACGGTTCTTTTTTTAATTCATTCGCTTCTTCTCTCATCTGATTACCAATCTTTAAACCGTACTCAATTGCAGCAGTGGAACCCCCTTTTATATCTTGTACATTAAAAAATTCAACTGGCTTTTTTGTTCGCTTAACATTTTTTGCTAATACCCCACTTTTTAAATTTTCACATCCTAAACCTATTACGACAACACCATATATATTTGGATTACTTCCTAATCCAACTAATGTACGAAATGTATTACTATAATCTGGTCCAAATTGTCCGCAACCCAAGGGGTGTTTAATTGCTACAGCATCATCCAATTTATTAGCAATTTGTTCAGCAATGTGATTTACGCATACAACGGAAGGAATGATGGCTATTTTATTTCTTATTCCGACCTTGCTATTTGGTCTTTCATATCCCATGAATTCTTCATTCATTTATTCTGCAACTCCTTTAAATAGTAACTTATAATATTGTGTGTGTGAATCCAATCTCCTAATTTTATATCTTCAGTCGCAATCCCAATCTTTTGATCATATTTTTTAATAAAATTTTCTTGTTTAATATCATTTAAAGCGAATTTATGTCCAAGTGGGATTGGTTGGTTGATTTTGAATTTTTTTCCATTATAATCGACTTCTTCTCCTTTATCGATATCCTCTAAAGCAGTGGCGCAATTATCTTTAGTATCCATCACAATAAACTTTGCTTTCATAAAAATCACTTGTTAAGATAATTAAATAAAAAAGAAATGATCATTTGAAAATTACGATTTAGTATAGATCCTTTATCACGAACTCAAGGTTTAGATTTCGTAATGTTTCTTCTAAAGGATAAGCATTTTCAGGATTCCAACCAATCTTTTCGCAATACCCTTTATAATCTTCTAAATAATCTGCTGTTACTGTTCTTTCGGGTAATCTATTTTTAATAATATCTATACCCTCTCTTAGTGTGAATACTTGTCTCAATGTTTGGATTCTTTGACCTGTTCTAATCGCTTCGGAGATATCCAAATCCCATCCTGTAACCGCTTTGACTAATTCTAATAAGGGATATTTCTGAAACACGTACATAAATTCACATAATCCAAGACTATGAGTAAACTGCATTATCGCTGTAAACAACTTTTCAGCTTCACTTCTATCTTCACCCGGACGTTTAAATTTTTTTGGTAATGTAATTCCTTCAAATAATCCATTTGGTTTAATTATCGGACCCATTACAAAGAAATCCAAACTTGCTGTAGTATGTCTACCGGGTGTAGGATCAAAAGCAAAAGTTGTACCCATGTTTTTATAATATTTTGGGGAATGCATGCCCAACTCTTGACCCATTGAGTGCATAGCATATTCCGATCCTTTCCCTAATTTTTGTGCTGCTATTTTAGAACCATCTGCCAGTAAATCACCAATCCCTTCCCTTTTTATTATTTTATTTAATAACTCAATTATTACCTCTGAATTTCCCCAAGTCAATTCAAGTCCATCAGTATCATCCTTGGATAATAAATTATTTTCGTAACATTCGATTGCAAATGCAATTGTTGCACCAGCAGAAATTGTATCAATTCCCGCGCGATTACATAAATCATTCGCTTTAAATATTGACATAAGATCGTCGTTAAGTAATAGATGCCCAAAACTGGCACAAGTTTCATACTCTGGTCTATGAGTTTCTTCTAAATTGACTTCCGGTACTTTCATAATTGCACCACAACGAACGGGACATGAGAAACATCCATATGATTTTTGCTTATATTTGTCTATTTCAATACCTGATATTTTTGATAATCTCTCCGATGGAAATTCTTCTTTTGTTCCTCCCCAATTCTTGCAAGGAGTATCTCCTATTTGAAATAAAATCTCATTTCCCATTGTAGTTCCTAATGTTCTATATCCCTCAATTCCACCTGCGGTAGCATTGTTAATGCCCTCATTATAATCTTTTGTATGCTGTATGAGAGCATCCTTATCTGCAACCTCAATTTTTTTTGTTCCTTTGAGAACAATAGCTTTAAGTTTTTTAGATCCCATAACAGCTCCAAATCCAGATCTTCCGGCAATTCTAGCTTTATCATTAACAATTCCAGAAATTAAACTTAAATTTTCCCCTGCCTGACCAATACTAGCAATTTGGACACTTCCATGTTTATCTTTCAGCATATTTTCTGTTTGAACAACGTCCAAACCCCATAGATCTGAAGCGTCTACTATTTGCCTCTCATCTTCAATAATTGTCACGTATTTTGGGTTATTTGCCATTCCCTTAATCAGTATTGCATCAAATCCACACTTCTTAATTTCGGGACCAAAATATCCTCCGCAGTTTGAGTCTCCCCATGTTTTTGTAAGTGGAGATTTACCCGCTACCATAAAACGACCTGATAAAGGTGCGACTGTGCCAGTTAATAATCCTGGAAAAAAACCAAATATCGCATTTGGACTCATTGGATCTGTATTAGCAGGCATATTTTCATAAATTAACTTAGTGGCGAGACCATATCCCCCTAAATATTGTCTATAAATTTCTTCAGATAACTCTTCCTCCTCAAATTTCTCAGTAGAAAGATCTATCCATAAAATTTTTCCCATATATCCATTTGGTATAATTTTTGTTCCCCTTTTTGTTAATTTTTTTTTTATTAGTAATTAATATTTAGATATTAATTTAAGTACTTCTTCGAATACTTTAAAAAAGTTTTAAGCTTTATGTAAAATAAATATTCTATTGCACATTTTGTATTTCTTTATACTAAAAAAAAGAGAATTTATATCGATTTTATTGTTTAAATTATGATATAAAATAAAATACTAATTTTTTCAAAAGTTAAAATTGTTTTCGATTGAAAACGATTATTGATATTCCAATAAATAACACTGTCATACTGACTCCTATAATTAATGCAAACATAGATGGATTAATAAAATCGATGAATATAGTTGCTAATATTGAAACTGCAGATACTTGATTGCCAATATATACCGATAATATAACTGCAACTGGAACAGATGATACTAAGATACCAAAAAATATTCCGATTGAGCAAGAAATTGACATGGCAGCTAAACTAATGGAAAGAGAATCTAAAGTATTTTGTAATATATTATAATCTGGTACACTACCTGAGGTATATGTATCAATAATTAATCCTGTTATAAGTGAAATTCCAGTAGCAATAATTAAACATAAGTACACTGCAAAATATTTTGCGAGCAGAATGGAATATCTTGGTACTGGTTTTACTAAGAATAAATCATAAACATGATGTGATTTTTCATTTGCTATTGACGTGCTAAGAAGGGCAGCTGAAAGGGTCCCACCTATGCTAGAAATTAAGAGTGCTACTAAAAATGATACGGGTAGTTCTTCTAAATCCGGATTTAAGAAATGCAATAATAGTGTTAAGAAAGGCATTCCAAACCATAAAATCAACATTACTTTCGATTTATAAAAACCCTTTAGCTCATCAACAAATAAGATTCTTAAATTCATTGATTATCACCTCTTATGTATTTTAAATATACATCTTCCAAGCTTGGTTTGATAGTTTTGAAATTTCGAATTTTAGATTTGTTTTGGATTAAAAAACTTAAAATTTGATTAATTGCATTATCTAAATTGAACTCTGGTTTTAAGTGTAAAACCTGTTTATTTGAAGCTAATTTATCCAAAGTATGAATACATGACAGTGAATCCACGTTTAGAAATATTTTATTATCATTAGCATATTCAATTTCAATTTCATTTCCAATATTGAATTCATTTTGCAGTTCCTCAGGTGTTCCTATTCGTAATATTTTGCCTTGATTTAAAATTCCAACTTTATTTGCTACATCTTGAACATCTGAGAGAATATGTGAAGAGAATAAGATGGTTTTTCCTTGCTTGCTTAATAACTTGATTAGATTCTTAATCTGATACCTACTTGACGGATCTAAACCGGATAAAGGCTCATCAAGTACTAAAATCTCAGGTTCATTGATAAGGGCTTGAGCTAACCTTAATTTTTGGAGCATGCCTCCTGATAAATATTTAACTTTTTTATCCCTCTCATCTAATAGATTAACAAAATCTAAAGTCTTTTGAATCCTTTCCTCCAAGACATTAGCTCTTAGACCGGATAATAATCCAAAAGTATACATAACATGGTTTACAGTCCTCCATTCTTGAAATCCCGCATCTTGCGGATGATATCCTACAAATTTATGGATTATATGATGATCTTTGGCAATATCTTTCCCATTAAAATAAACCGTACCACTATAATCTCTAATTAATCCTACAATGATCTTTATTGTAGTAGTTTTACCAGCTCCATTTGGACCTATATATCCAAAAACATCTCCCTTGTTTATTATGAAAGAAATTTCATCAAGCGCTAATAAATTCTTATAGTCCTTGGATACATTTTGAAACTTGATTAATTCGCTTGTTTTGTCAGAATACATCTTAATCACTTTTTGTAAATATATTTTTTGTCTCCTTTTTTTCCCATCCTAAGAAACAGTAAACCACTGGACTAATTAATGAAATACAGACTATAATCACAGACCAAACGATTTTATTACCCCTAGATTTTCCTTTGTTATTTACTAAATTTATAAGACTTAATAGAATTAAAAAAAGTTGTAAAATAAATAATGGAATTACAAGCATCATTACTTCAATTGGTAAAGAAATAATTTTTCTCACCTTTCAATTTAGTTATTATTTGAATAGATACTTCGACCATAATAGTGTAATATCATTAACACTTTATAAAAGTTACTACTGCAATAGAAACATTTATTACAATAGAAAAACAAAAAGAAATAGTAAAGACGCATTTTTTGATTAAATGAGGATTAAAATATGGCAGTAAAATCTGAATTAGGGCCTTTAGAACTTGCAATTATGCAAATAATGTGGTCAAATAAGTCATCAACAGTAAGAGATATACATGAAATTCTAAATAAAGAGAGAAAAAATGCTCTAACTACTATTAGCACAACGATGAATCGATTATTCGATAAGGGTTTTTTAACTCGGGAAGTTAATAAGGGTAAGGGTGGTTTATTTTATATTTATAAGGTAAAAGAGATAAAAAGTCGTTTCGAAAAGAAAGTTTCAGAAAACTTAGCGAGTCAAATTGTAAAATCTTATGGGAATAAAGCTTCAATGAAAATAATTCAAGAAATTTCGAAAAACTACAACGAAGAAGAATTAAATAATTTGCTAGAAGAATTAGAACGAATTAAGCAATCTAAGAATGGTGAAACTGATTAAGAGTAGACCTTTTTTATTGTACTTAATTTTTATAACTTATATTCTGATTACAATCATATTTCCAATTATTTTTTCTGCAATTGAAGCTGCATTTTTTATTATTGTCTATCATGTGACTCTCTTCCTGCTTGGTATTCTCTGGTATGCAATTGGTGGAAAATCAATAGTTAGAAAAAATGGGATTTCCATTCTTTCTTATGATTCATGTCCCGAGCTTTATGACTATATTTTAGAATGGAATAAAAAGCTGAAGATAAAAAAAAGAGTAGAAATTGGAATGCTTGATGATGGGTTACCTAATGCGTTTACTTTATTCAATCATCCAAAGAAATATACTATTGTCTTGTCAGTAGGACTATTTGAGAATTTAGAAAAGAAAGAGCTTGTTGCTGTTCTTTTTCATGAACTTTTTCATATATATAATAAAGATGTTTGGATTAAAGCCTCATGTATAATAAGCCGATACCTATGGATTCCTTTTGGTGTATTGTTAGATTCATATTTTTCTCGTACGAGAGAAATTCAAGCCGATCTAAAAAGTGTTCAGTATACAAAAGATCCTCTCTCTTTAGCATCGGCTTTAGTAAAGATGGTTAAATGTTTTATGTTGCATTCTGAATCGAAGTTTAATGCTATTGATGTTTCTAAAAGTTTCTGGATTTTAAATAATTCGATAAAAAAGCAAAATAAATTTAGATATACGTTCTTCTCTCGTCATCCTTCTTTAGAGAGAAGGTTACAGAACCTGTTACAAATGAAGATCTAATCATATATAATATAATTGAGATAATATCCAAGCTAAATCTCAAGATTTTCTAAAATTATATGTTTCAGGATAAAATAAAATTATATCCGTAACTTATCATTTTCCTCATTTGAATGTTTTATGAAAGAAAATGTTGTATTCTAAATTAGAAGCTTCTCTGAAGTAGATTTAATACAAACTAATTTTTTTCTTTAAATACAATATTAAAATAAAAAAAGGGAGTTATATAGAAGCTATGGCATCTAATTCTAATAGCATTGAAGCTACGGGTAAACCAGATACTTCAAGTGTTGATCTTGATGGAAATTTATCAGTAATGCCATTATCTTCGAAAAATTTCTTATAAGTTCTATTCATTTTTCCAAAATCATTCATATCTCTCAAATAAACTTTTATATGAACGATATTTGCCACTGTTCCCCCTGCAGCTTCAACGATAGCTTTTATGTTTTCCAATACACTGTATGTTTGTTCTTTAATATCTGTAGCACCTTGTTTAGGACCTTGTCCTGAAATAAATAGTAAATTTCCAACTTTTACTCCTGGTGTGTATGGACCTGCAACGGGAGTGCCCGGATTTATATGTTCAATATCGACCATAATTTTATTTACTCTTTTTTAGTAATTTTTACCTCGAGCGAGAATTTGCCATTTAGCAATATATTCATTATTTTTTATTACATGGATATAATCATACAAATTAATGGTAGGACATATATGTGCGGGAATGAATTCAAGTTTCTGACCGATCTCTAAGTCTGCACCGATACTTTTTATTTGCGTGTGTTCTTCATTCATAACTCGAATTTTAATTTTGGGTAAATCCCTGATTATTGGTTTTCCATCACCTATTGCAATTGCCTTTGTACCAGCATCTAAAGTGAACTCGTTTTTTCCAGTTTGGTTTTGAACCGTGCTCAATACAGTCACTGCGATATCAAAGATGGGATTGACCCGAAATAGATGTTCATCTGAAAATACGTAGGTTCCAGGTTGAATTTCTGTAATACCTTCACACATTGCCGCATGCATGTAAGTAGCAGAGCCAGAAGTTGAAATATAGTCAATATTAAAGCCATTCTCATTAAGTAAGACTTTAGTCTCATTTAAAAAGCTCATGCATTCCCTTGTCATCATTTCTCTTTGTTCGACATTCATCATTGGAGTTAAGTGACCTTCATAACCCTGTAATCCAACTAATTTAACTCCCGGAGTATCGCGAATAAATTTGGCTAATTCTAAAGCATGTTCACCTGGTTCCACTCCCGCTCTCCCCAATCCTAGATTTATTTCAAGCAATACCTCAAGCTCAACATCTGCTTGAGTTGCATATTTACTCAGATCTAATATGTTCTTTTTTGAGTCAACAACACATCTTACTAAGATATATTTATTTAGCATGACTAATCGCTTGATATGCTCGACATCAATAACTTGATTTGCTATTAAAATATCATCTATGCCCGATTCTGCAAAAATTTCAGCTTCTCCGACTTTCGCTACTGCAATTCCCTTTGCTCCCCCTTCCTTTAAAATCATATGTGCAATTATTGGCATTTTAGCAGTTTTAAGATGAGGTCTCAAGTTTATACTTGTGTTTTTTACAAATTTTGCCATTGTTTTTATATTTTTTAACATCGCATCATAATTTAAAACGAGTGCCGGCGTTGATATGTCTGATTTCCAACTATCATCCATTATTACTCACTCTGTGTAAAAATCTAATTCAATCATAGATAAAAATATAAAATCGAATTTAAATTATTGAGAATCGTAAAAATTATTTGAAACCCCTTTTTTATATTCTTATTCATATTTATGAGATTCTAATAATGTCTAAGAAATTTTCTACAGAACCTTTACGAGGAATGGAAGATTATTATCCAGATGATTTAAGAGAGCTTAACTGGATTATTGAAAATATTAAAGACGTGGCTGAACGATATACATTTGAAGAATTCGAGAGTCCTCAATTGGAACCCATTGAAATTTTTGCCGCGAAATCATCTGAAGAACTGGTGAATGAGCAGTCATTTATTGTGGAGAAAAAAGAAGGCGAAAGACTCATATTAATTCCTGAATTGACTCCTAGCTTAGCACGCATCATTGCGAAAAAAAGTCAAGAACTTAAAAAACCAATAAGATGGTTTTCCAATCCAACGTGTTTTCGGTATGAAAGACCGCAACGTGGCCGTAAAAGACAGTTTAAGCAAATAAATTTCGATATTTTAGGAGAAGAGAGCTTATTTGCTGACTTAGAGATCTTCAGTATAATTGTTGACATTTTCAAGCAATTTGGAGCAGATCAGGACCAATTTCAAATTTGTTATAATAACAGAAGATTTATCGATGCTCTGTGTGAGATCGTTTTAAAAGTGCCTAAAGAAAAATTATCATTGATATATAAAATTCTAGATAAATCAGATAAGATGGAGTTAGATGAATATGAAAAATTTGTCATCGATTCATTCCAAGATGAATCAATCGTGCAAGACATCAATAAAATAAAAGATGCTGAAAGCTTGAATGGTTTATTGTCAAACTTTGATACAATTCCAAAAGAATTCTTTGAAACCAAGGGATATAAAGAACTAAATGGATTTATCCAACTGTTGGATGATGCCAACATCTCAGAATATTGCACTTTTTCACCTAAAGTAGTTCGGGGACTAGATTATTATACTGGAATTGTTTATGAAGTATTTGATACTGGAACAGAAAATAGAAGAAGTATTTTTGGAGGTGGGAGATATGATGATTTGGTTTCCCTATTCTCAGATGATAAAATTACCGGAACGGGATTCGGTATGGGAACGTTGATGCTCTCCTTATTCTTGAAATCATATGATCTAATACCCGAAGAAATCCGAAAGAAAGATTATACCGATACGATTTATATCGCTTCAATTAATAATAACGTTTCAAAATATGCACTTAAATTAGCAAAACTCGTTCGTGATGAAGATTTCCCTTGCATAATAGATTATAGATTCAAAAATCTTGGAAATCAATTAAGTAAGGCGAATGAACTGGGAGTTTTGATTTCACTAATCATTGGTTCTAAAGAGATGGAACAAAATGAAGTCACGATAAAGAATATGAAAAATGAAAAGCAAAAAACGATAAAAATTGATTCTTTAATTGAAGAAATTTATAGCATCATTGAAAAATTCGCCGCTTAGAGAAATATAAATAAATTCTCTTTTTAATTTGAAATACTTGATCGGATATTTAAAATCTATAAAGAACATAATAATAATTAATGATACCAAACGATTTTGATCCTGAAGTTCAATTTTTTTTTGATAAATTATTTTCCGATATTCCACCTACAAATTGGAAAAAATGGTTGGACATCTCGTCAAAAGAAGAATATCTTGAGTTTGTTTTGAAAAATTCCGCTTTATCAATAGTACCTGATATTTTTGATAGGATAAGAAAAGAAAAAACAAACCCTACAAAAATATCGATTGATATATATAATTATCTCGCTAATTATCATGGTTCCGAACCTCTAATTGTTTGTCATAGTTCGGGTACTACAAATAATGATTTAGCTTCACTTAAATGGCTTCATATGTCAAAGGAGGTTATAAAATTATACTGGGCACCAGGAATGCAAGCAATTTTTGAATCAAGTGGACTTGATTCCAATTCATCTGCAGTAATTTTTATTCCCTCAAGGCTTAATACCGATGGATTAAATAAATTGGAAAACAAAAATTATATATCACTTTATTCCTCCGAGTTTTCCCAGAGATTAATGTTATCAATTATGAAACCATCGAATTATTCTATATTCGAATACAAATTCTCAAAAAATATTAATATCATATCAAAAATATTATCATTGAAAAATATCACAGTAATTTCCGCTCCGGCATTAACTATCCTTGGTTGGGCTGATATAGAAAAATTTCAGTTAGGATTACAAAAATCTATTAAAGGTGTATTTCCTGAACAAGATCCGATTCTAGAAAACCTTATAATAAAGATTCAGGAAAAAGGGATTGAAACAGCATCAAAAGAAATACAGAAAATGCTTTCTGATAAACTTTCACAATCCGTAATTGTGTTTAGTATAAGCTCTTTATCTTCAAGAGATTGGGATTTAATCCGTCGATTTATGAAATGGGAAAAAGGATATGAAAAGTATACTAATTTATATGTTGCATCAGAAATGGGACCATTTGCAGCAAGTATAAATAAGAATATTGAAAATAATAAACAAACAGATGAATTGATTGTATTTCCTTTAACCTTGCCAGTTTTAGAAAATAAAGGTAAAAAACAATTAATTTCTGAAAGCAATAGCAAACTTGGAAAACTTTTAATATCTCGAATAAATGACTCTAAGGTATTCATCAATTTAGATATTGGAGATATTATCCAATTAACCAATCAGCAAGCTCTTCCTCACATTAATGGCAAAATTTTACGTTCTGAATTTCAATTAAAATATCCAATTACCTTATCTAAAAATATACATTTAGAGAAAGATTATGCCGTTTATGCAGGTGATTACTTCGACTTTAGCACATTTGAAATTTTAGATCCCCGCTCATTATTGAAATGCTTAGAAATTGAATGTAAATTAGATATAGATTCTCTTTTATTAATCGAATCAGAAAAGAATGCATCTAAAAGCTGGAAAATTTTTCTAAATTCAAATTATGCAATAAAATATGCCAACCAAGAGAATTATAAAGAAAAATTATTGAAATGCGTCAGGAATGATGATTTTAGAAAGATAATTTTAGATAATAGGATAAAAATTCAATTAATCGATGAAAATCCAGTAGATTTCTTGAAAACACGATCAGAAATACTAGAAAAAGTTAGAAATGGGAATAATCCGAAAGGAATTTTAAAAAAATGGTCCCTATACGTTATAAAATAGGTATATATAAGAAATAATATGATCAATTACTTTATCTATTATCTTAATAAGTGACCTATTGATTTTCTGACTTCAGGAGTAATATGGTGCTCAATACCACAACTTAATGTATCTATTAGTTCTTTATCATCTAATTTAAGGATAGTAATGAAAAAGTCTTTTAATTCTTTATAGTTCTTAATTACTTGCGTAGCAGAATTCTTTCCATTTTCTGTTAATCTTATAGAAGTTCTTGGTTTCCATAAAATTAATCCTTTTCCTTTCAGTTTATGAAGCATACCTGAAACAGAAGCAGGAGTAATGCCTAAATAATCGGAAATCTCAGAATTAGAAACCCATCCTCCCTTTTTATGTCGTGAAATTAAATAAATCGCTTTTAGGTAATGGTCTTGACTTTCATTCAATAACGTAGAGCTAACCCCAATTATCATTTTTTTGTTTAATTTAAGTTTTAGTACTATTTTTTCATGCTTTTAAAACATTCTTCACAAAAAAATATTCTACGCATTTTAGTAACATCCCAAACCATATGACCAGATTTATGTTTAGTCTCACAACCCCAACACATTTTAAATAAATTCGCGTCCACAAAATACTCATCAGATTCGTTAAAAGTATCTCCTTTTATTAATTCTTGATAACTCTTCAAATTTTTCACTTTTTTATTTTTTGATTTAATGAATAATAATTTGAATAATTATTCATAATATAATATTGAAAAATCATATTTAAATCTTTTAATTTTGAATTAGGTTGAAATAACGAATTCTTTTACAAAATATATACTAAACTTTTATAATTTTAGATTGAAGATTATATATTATGGTAAATGTGAATGAAATTGATGAAAAATATAAGGAAAAAGAAGCGGAAATTCAAAAAAACATTTCACTAGAATTCGATACAGTACTCAATAAAATCCATTCTAAATATGAGCAAGACTATCGCGATATGGGGACTATTAAGAAGGAGAAAAGCGATTTAAAAGGAAGAATCTCTGAATTAAAATCTATTCTGAAAATATTTAATAAAGAGATTTCTATTCTAACTAGGAATAAAAAGAAATTGTTAAAGCAGAAATTAACTGATCTAAAAAAAGAAAAAGCAGAAGAAATCAAAAAAGCGAAAGCTCAGATAATATAACCATACTCTCTTATGAGCTTTCAACATGTAAATAAATGCTTACTTTAGAAAATACAGAAAAAGCTTATCTGTTGAATATATATATTAACGTACATTTCCTAATTATTTTGAAGAGGAATATCTGAGATTGTACTTATTAATTAATTCCATTTATTATAATGATTTCATTTGTTTATAGTATAACACTATGATATTCAAATAAAATGTAATTTTTATGAAAAGGCTGATTCTTAAGTGTCTTATGTTTATATGAAAGCATTGGAAAAGAAAGCAGAAAAGTACGACAAAGGAATAAATAATTTGACATTAGGGCGCTTACCTAATATTAATACACATATTTTAAATAATTTTATACATGATGATGAAACAGTTTTAGATATAGGTATGGGTACGGGAACTTTCGCCATTCTCTGCGCTAAAAAAGGAGCAAAGGTAACTGGTATTGATTATTCAGAGAAAATGCTTGAAGTTGCAAAGAATAAAATGCAATTGGAAGGATTAACTGATAACCCTCAAATTATTAAAATGCCGGTAATTGAATTAGATGAAAAATTTTCTGATAAATCATTTGATAAAATAACTGCTATTTTATCGTTTAGTGAATTATACCGGGATGAGCAAGACTTTTGCTTAAAACAAATCAATAGAATATTAAAAGATGATGGAGAATTCATTTTGGTTGATGAGGTGAAACCTAAAAAACTTGGGAAAAAAATTGTTTATTTTTTCATAAGAATTCCCTTAGTAATTATTACATATTTTAAATCACAATTAACCACTAAATCTTTGAGAAATATAGAAGCACGACTTGAAAGTAACAAATTTTCCTTGATAGAAGAAAAATATTATTTATTAGATACCTTAAAGTTATTTAGATTGAAAAAAAAGCGTTAAAAAGTATACCAATCCCTATAGAGTATGAGAAAAATGAGTATAAAAGCATCAATAAAATTATTCCTCGGGTATTTTCTAAGATGGACCGGTTTTCCTGTAGAACCCACACTTATTAAAATTGGAAATCCTACGAGTGAAAGTCCTGTATTATTGACATGTAATTTTAATTTGACTGTCAAACGAGTTTTAAGGGCGATAAGAAATCTCGATTGTTATCTATTAGTTGCTCCATCTAGAGGAATTAATGTGTGGTGTGGGGCGTGTGGAGATGATTTTAATACGGATTCTGTCTTATCAATTATTAAAACCAGCGGAATTGATAATCTTGTTTCTCATAGGCGTTTAATTTTACCTCAATTAAGCGCTCCAGGAATAGATCCCATCGTCATTAAAAAAAAGACGGGCTGGGAAGTTAAGTTCGGACCCGTATACGCTAAAGATATACCTTCTTTTATAAAGCAAAAATTTAGTAAATCAGAGGAACAAAGAATAGTAAGGTTCCCAATCTCTCGTAGAGCGGAAATGGCTACATTGTATTTCTTTATCTTAATTCTTTTATTTTCAGCTATTTATTGGATCTCAGCTATTTTTTTACCAATTTTAAATCTATTGCTTTATTTTGATACATTTTTGATATTTGTCATAATAATTTATGGGGCATTGATATTATTGCCTAGCATTCCCACAACATCAGGAAAAATAAAAGTATGGATATATGAAGGAATCCTACTCATATTTATTACCCTTTTAAATTTATTCTTCATTTTTGATCTTTTCTATCTAATATGGAATATTATCTTCTCTCTCTTAATCACATTGATCTTGACTGAAGATTTTCACGGTTTAACACCTATTTATAAAAGTGAATTAGGCGAAAAGACTTGGAAGAAGGGCGATGAAAAGATGAAATTTCTGTTTGGGGAATATAAATTACAACCTTATGGACAGATTAGCATTGAGAGAATAAGGTGTATTGGTTGTAAAGTGTGTATAGAAGTATGCCCAAGGAATTTATATCATTTTAACGATATGGATAATAAGGTTGATTTAAAAAATCCAGAAAAATGTATTAATTGCAATGCATGCGTTAAAAGATGTTTAGCTAATTGTCTAAATATTATATAAAAACTATTCTTTTCTTTCCAATGAAAAAGTATTAAGATTCATTTAATATTTTGAATAATTCTCTACTCAATTTTTTTATTATAGGTATATGCCCTTCAGAAAATACCTTGCCATTTATGATAACTGCAGGCCTTTCAAGGTTTTGATATTTTTCAATATTCTCTTTCGAGTTGCTGTCAATATATATAATTTCAACTTTGTCATTAAATTCTGTTATTTCTTCCATCATTCTATCAATTACTTGGGTCGTTTTGCAACATTTTGCACAAATATTTTCTGGATCGTCTTTAATTAAGATTTGAACTAGTACTTCTTTGATATAACTCACTATTTTTTTTAGTTTATATTAAACTCTATTATCAATAAACAAAAAAAAGTATTTTAACATATAATCTTGTCTTTCTGAATGGAAAATAGTTTTATTTTGTAATAAATAATTATTTAAACTATAAAATCAATTATTCAATCGATAACTATGTCAGTAAATTATAATAGATCTTTTGTAGGAGGCAACTCATTACGTGGAATTGGGTATTTTTTCTTTATTATCGGAATAATTGTTTTAAGTGGGATTCTTATAACAAATATTATGTTTGC
>Ga0315536_1000317_pt1 | contig 24332 bp, 34 predicted proteins | sample SalMarSW160230MG_FD_203093 | JGI IMG/M metagenome (GOLD analysis project Ga0315536, IMG submission 203093) | Salt marsh sediment microbial communities from the Plum Island Ecosystem LTER, Massachusetts, United States - Salt Marsh Sediment SW1602-30 ...
CGGCCAAGCGATGGTCTTTTCCTATTGTCTTAGCCAATCTCCGCAACTGATATACTGAAACACCAAGCGCACGGCTGACGTTAATCCCGAACCTTCCCATTCCTTCTTTCGCCTCCGGGTCTGATAATGATTTCAATTTATTTAAAACTTCCTGATATTTCACTTTTTTAAACACCTTTTCCTAATGATGGCTATAATCTACCATTCCAACACAAATTCATGATAATCGTCTCCTTCAAAAGTGCACCTGGTTTCTCTACATTTCACCTTGTGCTTTATCATCATTTCTAAAAGAGCTGAAAGAAATCCTGAAAGAAGGCAACAGTGGTGTTTACTAAGGTTGAAATTCTCAATCCTGACGATACTGCATTTCTTTTCTTCACTGAATTCCTTAATAGAAATGTTTCCTCTTGTAAAGTATTTACTCCACATCTCCGGAGGTTTACTCACAAATTTGTTGAAGGAAACGAAGTATTTCATGAACAGCCTTGTAATCAGGGAGGACTTGGCTCCGTACCTTCCCATTTCCTTGAAATCATCGTCCTGGTAGTTAAAAATTCTTCCAATTACCAATAAAAGAATTGCTTCGGCCGCCAATGGGTAAAACTTGGTCGCTTTTAATTCTTTATACTTAATGGGATAACCGGCCGTTTCCATTTCTTTTTCTATCTTTTGTACGGCTTCAGGCCCCTCCCTATGTATGACAAACTCTATATTGTTCTTAATGCCGGCACCTCTGGCCTCACCCTCCATTGCTTTGAGCCTGTCCAATTCTTTTTTTGTGATTATTAATTCCATATTATACGAGGGTTTGCGGCCCGGAAAAACCCTTTTATTCTTTTAGCCAGGCTAAGGCTTTATCCTCATCGCTAAAGACCTCAACGTTTTTGGCACCGCTGACCCTTATGATGAAAGAGGTAATGGTCCTGGAAACTGCATCCCCGCCGAATATGGCTATTCTCATATCTCCAAAGCTGCCCATTATCTTCCCGGCTTCCTCGGTCAACCTTTCCCTAATTTCCATTCTGGAAAGGATGGGGCCAAGATACGGACTGGTATAAACTAAAATTTTCTTTTCCCCCTTAAAGCTCCTTAAAACTTCTTCTCCTTCATCAAGGGCGCTGAAGATTTCCTCCTCTGTGGGAGACTCTCCCAAAGAGAAACAGATTATTCCCTCTTCATTAATCCAGACCCTTTTACCATTTTTAGGTTTTTTCTCCTCTTCCATTTAAATTCCAGGAGCTTTCCACAAACCGTGGATATTGCAATAAGCCCTTGCTCCAATAATGTTTTTTCTAGTATAAAATTCCACTTCGGGCTTATCTCCGGGCTGCAGAAATTTCTTTCCCCTCTTGCCGTCTTCCGGAATAATTTCTATCCATTCAATATAATGATTTTCTTCCATGGGATGGGGTACCTCCCCTACTTTTACCTTAAAACCGTCTTTGCCGCGGCAGGCTGCGGCCTCCATCTCTTCTATCACCGGAACGTGCTTTTCCAAACCATCGTCTTTTTCTTTTTCTTCCATCAGCTCCATGGGCTGGCCGCAGCAGACCAGCTGCCCTGCGCCTTCGTGGACAACCTCAATTATATTCCCGCACACATTACATCTATAAATTTGATTTTTTACGGTCATAGTTAAAAAATTTTAATTTTGTCATTAATTAATATTACCAGAAAAACGTTTTCTTAAACAGGACATACCTTTTCAAACTAAAAAGCCCCTCGTCGGGGCTTGTCATTTAATCAAAAATTTTTTCCATCAGGTAAGCATCACTGCCGTTTCTATAATGATCTTTAGATAGTCTCACAACCTCAAAGCCTATTTTCTTATAGAGCGATATAGCGGCCCTATTGCTTGTTTTTACTGTGAGAGAAATTCTTTTAATGCCTTTGCTTCTCAATTTTCTGACGACCATTCTAAGCATTTTGCTTCCTATACCTAAATTCCTGTACTTCCTGGCCACAGCCAGAGAATCCAGATTAACTGACTTTCCCCTGCTGCAGGCTACAATATAGCCCGCTATTTCGTTTGTTCTTTCAGCCACCCAGAAATTGTTCCGGTGCACCCTGTAGCGACTTTCGAATCTGCTCCTGGAATAAGCCTCGGCAGTAGAAAAACAAGACTTCTCTATTTGCAGAATAGGTTCCAAGTCGGCAAACCTGCACTTTCTTAATTTTACGGCAGCAAGGTTCATAAAAATAGGTTATTTCCGGTATTGGAAGAGAGGCACCTGTTCAAACCACCTATCCTTCCATTCATAATTGTTTTGCAGAAAGTCTATCTTTTTCATACCAAGTTTTACAGCATCGTCTATCTCTATCAGGTTGATAAAGTTCCCGATGCCAGGGAAATTTTTAACGTCGTACCCGCACTTAACGGCATAATAGGTGCCGTTTAAAAGACAGTTCAAATCAACCCCTGCAGTCCTGCCGTTTATCTTCACAGCAATCATTCTTACCTGATAAGACCTCCTGTCGAGATTTATCACCTCCCTGAAAGTGACTTCGCTGCGGGAATCTTCCCATGAGGCCTTCTGCCCCTTGCCCTGAAATCTCTCTTTGGCTAAAGCAATCAATTCATCGATATCGGAAAAATTATTGATAATTATCTCCGGCTTCTGCGCCTCTATCCTGCGTTTGTCTTTCCTCAGGTCGTGTCTGCGGCTTTTCTTTAAGCTCATCAGGAAATCTTCATGATCTTTAAAGTCATCCACTTTCAGTATGTACTTCGGAGAATCTTTTTCGAAGTTTATCCTATCCAGGACAGACCCCAAATATTCTCCGGAAATAGCATTAAGGAAAAGAGGAGCGGGAGCAACGCGGAGCAGTAAGGGAATGAATTCTGCGCTCTTTACGAAAAAGTTAACTTCTTCCTGCCAATCACTGCCGAACCAGGTATATTCCTTCCTGTCTTCGTCGTACCAGAGAGGCAGGAGAGCCAAGCCCTCTGTTCCGTATCTCAGCGTTATGAAGTACGGCGTAAAGCCGTAACCCTTATAAAAAGCATACCTGAATTCCCATGTCTCGAAAAGGTTTCCTTTATAGCTGAATTCTTCCCATAAAGAGCGGCATTTTTCTATATCTGTAGTGATTTCCACGCGTAAAGCATCGGGTTTTTCCATTAAAAAAGAGCCGTAAAATTTTTCGGCTTCTTTAAGAGAGGTCGCCAATCTGCTATCCGGAGGTTCGTCGCCATCAGAACTTCGGCTAACTTTTTCAGAAGAATTATCTGATGTTTTCATATTATGTTTTATCTGATAATATTAGCTCCTATTACTTATTTGTCAAGCACCCCGCACTACCCCTGAGGAAGCGATTTTTAAAAGAGAAAATTAATATTTTCCAGTCTTAATATTGGCCTGACAAACCGGGAAAGTTATTATGGATTTTATCCATGATGCTTTTCTTTTGAGAAGCACTCAAGTTTTTATCCAACTCGGGGTAAAACCTTTTTTCTTCAAATCTTTTATGATTCAGCAGCAGTTTCTTAAAGTTGGAATAACCTGCCGATATCTCTTCGATGCCCTTTGTTGCCAGACGATTTTCCGTATCATTCAGCATTTCCAAAAGCATATTGTGTTCTCTGACCAGTTTGGGCACCACATCATAATAGTCATTTTCTTTATCCGGGTTAAAAAATTTGAAAACCGTATTTTCCTCTATGGAAATATGCTTGCTGAACTCGCTTTTAAATTCGCCAAGCAGTTCAACGGATATCTCATAATCTTGCTCTAAGCCCTCTTCAAGCTTGGTGAGTAATCTTTCCAGAATAAAGTGCTCCTCTGTCATCAAGTCTGTTATGGTTTTTTCTAATGACATAATATTTTTTAAATTTATTAATAAAGTATATAGACCTTTATTCCCTGAATTGACCTAAATCTGTATCTTGGAAAAAAGATAACTGCCAACCCCTAACACGATAAGCGTGATGGCGCTCAGGACCAGGAAGTCGGTTGCGAGGCCAAAATGAACAACGTTGACGAGGGTTCCCCTCAAACCGTCAACGCCGTAGGAAAGAGGATCTATGCCGGCCACAAACTGGAGGCTTTTAGGCAGGCCTTCCAAGGGGAACAGGGCTCCGGAGAGAAAAAAAAGGGGCATTACCAGAAAATTCATAATAAGCTGGAACCCCTGCATGTCTTCCAGAACGGAGGCTATGGCGGTCCCCAGGGCCGTAAAGAATAAAGCTATAAGAAATATGAAGACTAAGGCTAAGGGTAGAAGCATGGTATCGTAGGGTCTGAAACCCAATAGGGAAGAAAGCAGCAGTATTATCAATCCCTGCAGGGAAGCCACGGTCGCTCCCCCCAGCGTCCTGCCTATCATTATCTCAAGACGCGAAGTGGGGGCTACAAGCGTTTCCTTCAGAAAGCCGAATTTTTTATCCCAGATAATTTCTATGCCGGAAAATAGAGCTGTAAAAATAATTCCCATGCCCACGATGCCCGGCACCAAAAACTGGATGTAATTACCTTCTCCGGCCCGCTGGAAAACCGGCCCCAACCCGAAACCCAGGGCTACCAGAAAGAGTATGGGCTGCCCCAGAGACCCTATAATTCTGGCCTTGGAACGGGAGTACCTTTTCAGCTGGCGCAGCCAAAGTATGTAAATAGTGTTCATAGAATCGATTTGAAATTATCTGCGGTGAAGCCTTCTCCTTATCCGCATGCGGTCTGTTCCGCTGGCCTTTTCCTCGCGGATATTGGTCCCGGTCAGTTTGAGAAATGCTTCTTCCAAGGAAGAAGTTTTCGTACGCTCCTCCAATTCCTTCACCGTTCCCTGGTCAATGATTTTTCCATTGTCTATGACGGCGATGGATTGGGCTATTTTTTCCGCCTCTTCCATATAGTGAGTGCTGAAAAATATGGTCATACCCTCTTTCTTATTCAAATCCGTAATATAATTCCAAATGTGATTCCTGGTCTGGGGGTCCAATCCCAGTGTCGGTTCATCCAAAAAGAGAATTTTAGGATGATGGATAAGCCCTCTGGCCACTTCTAACCTCCTTTTCATTCCTCCGGAAAAATTTTTAACGAAATCATTCCTGCGCTCCCAAAGCTCTACGAATTTCAAAAGCTGTTCTATTCTTTCGCGCCGTACATCTGTGGGGACTTTATAAATTACACCGTGAAATTCCATGTTTTCCAAGGCGGTAAGCTCCTCATCCAGGCTCGGGTCCTGGAAAACGATACCGAAAGAGCTGCGTACCTCATAGGGTTCTATAACGGGATTATGACCATTTAATAATATCTCTCCTGATGTGGGAAGAAGAAGAGTGGTGAGCATCTTGATGGTAGTGGTCTTGCCCGCCCCGTTCGGCCCCAGAAAAGCAAAAACCTCCCCCTTGTCCACCGAAAAGGAAATATCATTAACGGCGACAAAATTACCGAATTTCTTTGTGAGATTTTTTACCTGTATGACCTGCATAGGTAGTGTCAATTATAATGCTTTTGGCACCAAAATGAAAGCCTAAGAAAAATCTTAGGCCTAAGTTCCAAGTAGTAATAAAAAAGTTTAACTGTGTTTTTCTACCATTTCAGTAGGAATTCATGATACTCGTCCCCCCGGTAAATACATTTCACCTCTTCACAGGTAACATTTCTCTTACCAACCATTTTTACAATACCCATAAGGTATCCTTTAAGATTCTGGCAGTGGATAGGATGTAAGTTAATGCCTTTGATTCTCACTACGGCATAATTCTTCTTTTCATCAAAACTTGTTATCTCTAAGCTGCCCACGGTATAATACTTCCTCCACATCCTAGGCCCTTCCCTTGAAAGCATGGCAACGGAACCGAAATACTGCATAAAAAGCCTGACTATTGAGGGAAGTTTTGCTTCCCGTTCGCCCAATTCAACAAAATCTTCATCCTTAAAATTGAAGAGTTGCTTGGCCGTCAGAAAAACCACTGACTCCAGGCCTATGGGGTAAAAATCCATCTGTTTGATTTCTTGATGTTTTATGGGATAGCCTATCTCCGAAAGCTTTTTCTCCAAGGCTTTCACGCCTCCCGTGCCCTTCCTGAAAAGAGTGTATTCGAAACCGCTTCTCACTGCAATACCCAGGGCCTGACCTTCGGCCTCCATTATTTTATCAGCCTCTTGTTTTAAATTTATTGTCTCCATAAATTTATTTTATTCCCATTTAATTAAAAATTCGTGATAGGGCTCTCCTTCACTTATGCATTTAGTCTCTTCGCCCGATGTTTTCTTTCCTGTTACCACCTGGACTATGCTGGAATAATATCCCGTCAGGAAAGCACAGTAGTCACGGGGTTCGTTGATGGGATACGGGGGAAAATCTTTAAGCCTGATAACAAGGTATTTCTTTTCCATATTGTATTCCGGAACCAAAAATTCTCCTACCGTAAAATACATTCTGTGCATCCTGGAGCTGGATTTTACGGCCCGCTCCATGGAAATCAGATACTGGGCCCAAATTCTCATAATGCTTGGAAATTTGAAACAGAACCTGCCCATTTCATAAAAATTTTTTTTGTCGTAATTAAAGATTTCCCTGGAAACGGCAAAGGTAACTGCACTCCACCAAAGAGGGTAAAAAGACATATTGCTCAGCTTTTCAAAAGTAAAGCCCTCCTCTCCAATAATTTTTGAAAGGACTTCCTCTATTTTTTCCAATCCGTCTTCTCCTTCTGTCTGGAGAAAATATTTCCCGTAATTTTTCAATGCCAGACCCCTTATTTCTCCTTTGAGTTGCTTGATTTCAGCCATCTTTCTCTAAAATTATATTAGAAGTCTTAATTTATTATAACAAAAAAAACACTTGACTGCAGTGTTTATCAGATAAAGAAGCAGGAGCGGAGTGGTTTCGGGCAATTGGAAGCCCAGCTTCAAAAGTTAGAGGATAGAGCCCTTAAAGGGCTTTTTTTCCCATTTCATCATCTCCCGCCACTTCGCTCGCTGTCTAAGAACTGATTCCAATATTAACAGGACATATTTGTTTGTCAAGAAAAAAAGGCTTTATTAAAAAGCCTTCTGTCTTAATTTTTCATTCCAGAGACAATTCTTTAGTTATCCCTTCTTTGAATTTCACCAGCTCCATCAGATTGGCTGCTGCAAAGACAATGTTTAAAATAAAAAACACCCAAATCTCCAAGGCGTAAGCATAAATCACTATCAGCATCCCGCCCGCCATCATTATGGAAAATCCCAATCTTTTAGGCAGTTGAGTCAATCCAATGGCAATACCGAGGAGACCAAAAGAGCCTAACCAGAACCAGACGTTAGACAGCTCTCCCATAATCAGGAGGACAACGTAGACGGCTATTGTTAAGACAGCGACCAAATAAGGAGCGGTTCTCTTAACCCCTAATAAGTTGAGTGACCCGGAAACCGTAACCACCAGCTGAAGGCCAGTGAGTATGGCATTATTAAGGTAAAACAGGGCATATAGAAGTAAAATCAGAGGGCCCCAGACAAAAAAATGTTTCCTCATTTTTTGGGATAACACAGCTGCCGTAATTAACGCCATACCGAGGTAAGCTGCAATATTCCATACAATACTGAACGGGTCGGTAAAACCCAACAATTCAATTAATCCTTCCGTTTTTCATCACTTTCCATTTTTAATTTTAAGAAGCCGCCCCTATTCTATATGATTAGCACGGGAAGTCAAAAAGACCTGCCTAACCAACTTTAAAAAATCTATTGGCAGAATTGGTAAAATTGCCAAAATTGGCAGAGGCCGGACCTCTGCCAAATCTGCTAAAAGAAAACCTGCAGAGGTCGGACCTCTGCAGGTTTACTGATTGAATTTATCTCTGAAATAGCCTGAAGAACCAGCCGAATAAGCCGTTGTACCGCTGTTCCTGGTCTGCAAGCTGCTGCAATCTGTTTTGTTCCTGCTCCATGTTCTGAACCTGCTCCTGGAACATATTTTTCACTTCCTCACCGCAATCGCACTGCTCTTGCAGCTGCTCCAACTGCTGAATCCTCTCTCTGTTTCTGTTAACCTCCTGTTCTATGGCAGCTACTGCTTCCCTATCTCCTCCCATGAAAAATCTTACAAACTGGTTTCTGTTCTGTATTCTTTCTTCCGCCCTTATCGTTGCCTGGACAGAGCTATCAAACTCCCTGGCAATATCAGAAACCTGCTGGCCGATTCCCCCGACAAGGTCTTCCATAACCAGAAGAGAATGGACCGCCAGCCTTACCTTGTTTTGATTCTGATATACTCCTGCCTGAGTTTCTCCTAAATTCTGCATTTCCTGAGCCATTTCCTGAGTCCTCTGCTGTATGTTCTGCCGAAGGGATTCTGCATCCTGGACTTGAATCCTCTCCTGGTTCCTCTCCTGGGTCGTTATCTGCGTTTCCTCTCCTTGATTCTGATTCTGCTGCTGGGTCTGCTCCTGTGTCTGCTGTACAGACCCGTCTAACTGCATCGTCTCTTTGTTTTGAAGTCTGCTGCCGTTTTTGACCGCTGATGTGCTTTCAGGGCTGACAGCAAAAACCGGAGAACCCACTATAATTATTATTAAAAGAAGGAGAAAAATTTTCTTCATAAATTATTAATGCTTAACCTGTTAATCCGCCGACAATTTTTATATTATCAGAAAAATTCCGTTCTAAAAAGACTGCTGTCTTGGAGACAACAGTCAACTGGCTAAGCCTTCAATAAATTATTTAACTTCACTAAACAATCTTAAAAGCGTTCAATTCCTCATGACTCCCTCAGGTAGCCCCAATTGTGCAGTCTGTCGCTGTCCTCGAACCATCGGTCGCCTATGTCTTTCCTATAATACATATTAGGTATCATTATATTGTTCACCCTGTTGTAGGTCTGCTTCTGGGCCTGGTGCATGGTGGAACCAGTTCCCACCACTATCAGCACCACCCCTGAGACCCCGGTTATAATCCATTCATTATCAAGCATCTTGACGTCTTCTATATGGATTCCGTCCATACAGGGCTTTTTAAACATTATAACCGCATCCTTGGAATTTACCTCAAAGGTTTTGTCGTCTTTGAAGGGAAAAGGAGGCACTACAATCCTCACCCCCACCTGGAAACCGCTCTTGGTTTTAAGTTTAGGTACTTCCCCCATGGCCAGTCCATATAGAAACTCACCTATAGGAGTCAGCATGCCTTCCTGCTGGATGCTGATGGTGGGATAACCAAAACGGGCGGTGAACTCCAAGGGATAAATGCCGTAGTTATTCACTATGCAGTTAATGTCGATATACCCCACGTATCCCTCCTCCTGCAGTTTGGGCTCCAATTTCTTCAGAGTGCCATTGAATATCCTGTTGGGCCCGCTCCAGAACATGGTGGTACCCATCTCACCCGTTGACGGCCCGATGTTTCCGGGAAACAGCTTCTTGTGCTCAAAATTCACATTGATGGGATAGATGAATTCCTTGCCATTAAAGAAAGCTCCTACGGCAACCTCCACGCCTATCACCCTTTTCTGAAGCTGGAATACTTTTATCTTTTTTGCCCAAGCCTTTTTGTAGGCTTCAAGCAGCTGAATCACATCACGGCCGTTGTCCTCTTCCCCTATAAAAAGAAAACGCTTTACGTTCTGTGCCTCCCCGCTGGGCTTGATAACATAGCGCCCGGGATTGTTCTTTATGTATTCAATCCCGTCATCAAAAGAAGTGAAATTCTCATAAGGTATGATGGGTACGCCGTACTTCTTTAACTCCTCCTGGCCGAAGGCCCTGTCGTCTTCAAGCTTGTCCGTATAGGCTGTCCCGCCTATCACGTGCTTGCCTTCGGCTCTCAATTTCTGCGCTTTGGCTCCCTGTCCTAAAACGTCGTCAAAAACAATGACATCTGCCCAATCTTTTTCGTTTTCCCAGCTGTCGGTCTTTGGTACAAAGCCGTCCGCTATATCTTTTTCTTCCTGGTCCTCAATGAAGTATTTTGCCTCGTGGCCTTCTTTCACCACTTGCCAGGCAATGTCTCCAATAAGGGAATCTATTGATATAAAAAGAAATTTTTTCTTGTCCATAAAATTATTATTACACTATTATACTCCCCAAATCTTATTAAGAACAGAGTTTTATGCCTTTCTAAAAAGATAACCCGTCTTTTTTATTTAGAAATAAAAGACGCCGGATAAGAAAATCTGTCCGAAAGGAGACCTATGGGATAATTACGGGATACAGCAAAAAGTTAGGGTTCCTTTTTTGTACCCTTGAGAAGAATCACGCTCAAGATAAAGGCTGCAGTAAAGAAAATTGCACCGTAAAAACAGGGTGTCAGGAAAGGATTAGCAGAACCTGCCGCGCACCCGGTCGAACAATTGCGTACGTTGAGCCAGTTGATAAGCTCCCAGGTAAAATTACCCCAGGCGAATATGGTACCGACCAATAAAACTATGAATTGCGTTTTGATGACTTTTTTCATATTTTTCATTTTAGCTCAATTTTTTATAAATGGAAGAGTATCTCCTACCTCACGGGATTATAACCCCCTGGAACGCCTCTCTTTGATAGAACTATCTGCCACAACTGGTTTCTCCTGGCCCGGAAAGAACCTGCACAGGAAAGAAGATAATAGCCCCACATCCTGTAAAATCTCTGATTATAACCTGCCTTTATCCTACTCCAGTTCTTGGTAAAGTTTCCGTACCAGGCCATCAGAGTTCTGTCGTAGTCTAATCCAAAGTTATGCCAATCCTCCATAACGAACAGTTTCTCTATTGAAGCACCTATCTGCCTTATGGAAGGTATCATGCCTCCCGGAAAAATATATTTGCTTATCCAGGGGTCTGTGGTAATGGTAGTTTCGTTGTTCCCTATGGTATGAAGCAGGAATAACCCTTTATCGTCTAATAATTTGGCTACTTTCTTCATATATGTGCGGTAGTTTTTGTAGCCGACATGTTCAAACATCCCAATGGAAACAATGTGGTCGAATTTCTCGTTAAGCTCCCTGTAATCCTGCAGTCTTATTTCCACCGGAAGCCCCTTGCATAGTCGGCTCCCGAGCCTCACCTGTTCCTGGGATACCGTAATTCCTACCCCTTCTACTCCATACTTTTCCGCAGCATATTTCAGGAATGAACCCCAACCGCAGCCGATATCAAGAACTTTCATGCCTTTCTTCAGGCGAAGTTTTTTACAGGTCAAGTCAAGTTTAGCTTCCTGGGCCTCGTCCAAGGTATTTACGCCTTTCCAATATCCGCAGCTGTAAACAAGGCGCTTATCAAGCATATTCTGGTAGAGCACATTGCCAATATCGTAATGCTTCTCTCCGATTTCAAAAGAGTGCTTCCCCGCTCCCGGATTGAAGATTATGGCTTTAAGAAAGTGAGGCAGCATTCCCCATGGTTTTACTTTGTTCTCAATATGCAGGTTAAGGATTCTGTAAAAAAATTCATCTAATCTATCACAGTCCCACCAGCCGTCCATATAAGACTCCCCCAATCCCAACGAACCCTGGCCCAATACCCTGTCAAACACCTTCTCGTTATGAATCTTGATGTCGCAGGGTTTGTCCCCGTTTGTGGAAATTCCAGCCTCCTTCAATAAAAATTCGAATATTTCCTTATGATTTGTGTTCTTTTGCTTGTTCGGCATACCTCACTTATTATAATCCTCTATCCCCTCGCTGAACAGCTCTTGAAGATAAAATGAAAACTGGTTAAATGAATAGAGTGCATTAAAAACACGCAAAAGTGAAAATAATGAACGGTAAGGAATTGATTAAGGAACTGAACAGCTCAAAGGAACAAAAATTTAAAACGTGCAAAGATGCCTGGAAAAACTGGAAAAAGAGAAAGAAATTACTGAAGAAGACGCTGATGATTTTAACTGAAACTGCCGGAGAATTTGAATCTTCAGGAAGATATATAGGGAAAGCGAGGTTTTATAGAAGTGAGCATGGCATTATTGTTGAAATTAAAAGCTCGTTCTACAGCTTTTCCAAGCAACATGATGTCCGCAGGAAATTAAGAATAATGGCTTTTATTCTGGACACGAACAACCTATGTTTTGATATAATGATTAACGGGGATATGGTGGAGAAAGAGATACCGGCAAAAGACCTGGAGAATGGAAATTTAGTGAAGTTCCTAAAAATGCTTTTCAACCAAACGGAGTTTACGGAGCGCTGGTAAAACCATACCAGCTTTTTTATTTTTCAATCTTATAAAATTTTTTTCTGGTTCGTAAGTTTGAAAAACTAAAAACCCCTTTTCTGGGGGTTTTTGGTTTGCTTTGATTTAATTTACCACTTCAACAGAAATTCGTGATGCTCGTTCCCCCGGTGGACGCATTTTGTCTCTTCGCAGGTAACGTTCTTATTCTTTGTTAATTTTGCCACGCCTATAAAAAATCCCTGGCAGGCCAAACAGTGAATAGGGTTAAAATCCCAATCTGTAAGCCTGAGAATTACCTGTTTCTTCTTTTCGTCAAAGTCCACAACCTCCAATTTACCTACCGTAAAATATGTTCTCCACATCCTGGAAGCTCCTTTGGCCGCCAATCCTATGGAGCCGAAAAACTTCATGAAAAGCCTCACCACCAGAGGAACCCTGGTAGTCCACTCCCCTATTTTCTTGAAATCCTCATCCTGGTAATTGAATACCTTCCTATTTACCAGCATTATGGACGTTTCCACTCCCACCGGATAGAATTTCATAGGTTGTATATCTTCGTATTTGATAGGATATCCTAACCTTGCCATTTCTTCTTCCAGTTTTTTCACTCCATCTTCACCTTCCCTGTAAAGGATGTAATCGAAATCGTCTTTAATGGCCATTCCCCTCAGTTCTCCCTTAATCTTCATAATCCTGTCTATCTCTTTTTTTAATTCTTTATTTTCCATAATATATTACCACTTTAAAATATATTCATTATATTCATCACCCCTATATGTACATTTCGTTTCCACGCACGTGCCCTTGGCGCCTGCTACTATTTGCGTTAGTCCCTCTAAAATTTCCATTCTTACCTGACAGTGTAGAGGATGAAAGGAAAAATTTTTAATCCTGAAAACTGCCTTCCAACTTTTCTAAAATCATCCTTTCCACTCTTCTTTTGATCATAAAGGGGTAATGATCCTATCTGATCTTTTCCTTCTGGTATTCAAAATAAGAATAAACAATCACGTAAACTGTAGTTGAAATTAAGGGTATAAAAGTAAGGAAAAATAAATAAACTGGGAAAAATACTCCTAAAAATGCGAGAAAACCGGAAATCTTAAACAGTTTTCCTCCCAATCTGTGGGTCTTATCCCATACCGCTTCACTGCTCAGGGTCCAGGGCGTCCTGATACCGATAAACCAGTTCCTCTTGGCTTTTTCCACCAGAATCCCTGCGTAAAAGAGTAAAATACCCAAAGCAGGCGGCAAAACCCTGTTCATGTTGAAATCAAGCCCTAAATTCCAGAGTATCGTCAGGAGATAAATATAAAACAGGAATGAAATAATGATGATTATAAAGCCATCAAAATATTTCCTGAATTTTTCGATGTTTTCTTTTAAGGGGTCTACCCTGGGAATCAAAACAAAAAGCAGGAGCAAAACCGTAGAAATAATGGGCATAAGGAATAATCCCCAGAATTTCGGCATATACCCGTCCACCTGTCCTTGAAAATTCCAGTGTGAAGCCATCTCGTCGGGCATGCAGTGGTAAATACTAATGCCGAAGGCAAAAGATAGTAAAGTTATTATTAATATGATTGTCTCGCTTTTGCTCATAATATTACTATTGTATCCCTCGGTAGCGTATGAGACAACCCCGTAGAAGAATTTTGAAAGATTTTTCTTTGAAAAATCAAAAAGCGTAGCTATTCAAACTTTCATTTTTGTCAAATAAAAAAGAGCAATTTTTTGCTCTTGGTTGGAATTTAATTTACTCTATTGTAAAGAATCAAGCCCGAAATCTCTTCGAAAAATCTGCATACTTATTTCCAGGGGATTCATATATATGTAATAGGGAACCCAATTTTCAAAGAACTCATCTATAAAAAGTGCTTCATTAAATTCATCATCCGGCATAATAATTAATGAATATACTGAAAATAATCTTTTGTCAAACCAAAAACCCTATATAAAAACAGGGTTTTTGAACATCTTCTCTCTCAGTTTTTTCCTACTAATCTTTTATGGTAATGCCCCACTTTTTCATGCAGGCATCATGTTCTTTAGGATCTCCGCAGGGCCCGTTTTCCTTGTGCCACTCTTCATGCTCTTTTTGCGTGACCACTAATCCCTTTTTGCTTTTTCTAAGTTTTTTATCTTTAATCATAATTTTTACTTTTTAAAAGTTCTTTTTGTCCCTTTGCACCTATTACTACACAGAACAAATAACTTTATTTCATTACAGAGTTTATTTAAAAACTCCTCCTTCAATCTTCATAATCTCTTCCAGCTCCTGTTTTGAGACGATTGGCTCCATATTATTCCATTTTGTATCCTTCAACTCCGCCCAGGACAAGCCACGTCGTTCGCGAGCGACGTGGCAAGCTCCTCTGGATACAATTGTTACAATAAAAAACCGTTTCGCCTTGTTTAATGGAACGAAACGGGTCGCTTCTAATAAAGCTTATTTTTTATAAATTATTAAATTTATCTACAAGCTCCTTAATTAACCTGTTTTCTTCTTCCCGGGGAAGAGACATCCTTCTTATTTCTGCTTTCTTCATCCTTATGTGTTTCTTAATGCTTTTGGAAAAATTCATATTTTAATCTGTTTTCTTCCTTTCTTGCGGTGTCAAAGAGGTAAGCCATAAAATAAACGGTCTTCGAAGCTTATCTATGGGCCAATACCCACCTTTAAAAAGCGAGGCTTTTTCTATTCTGAAACGGGAAAGCAGAGGAATAGTGGCTTTCAGGCTTACGGGAGACAGCTTGTTATGTTCCTCCAAGAACTCCTCTTTTTTAAGGTGAGGGTTTATAACCTTTTGAACCTTTTTGAGTCTTGGAATCATAAATTTCACATAAAAAGCAACTCTTTTTGATAACGGTGAGTTGCAAATAGTGTTATGAGTATTTTTTAGGAATAATCAGCGAACTATTTGTAGTTCCAAACTTCAACTTCTGTTTTAACACTACACCCATTCTCTTAATAAATCAATACCTGCAAAAAAAAAGAGGAAAAATTGCCTCTCATAAAATAAAAATTTTATTTAACGAAATGGGCTTTGAGAGTCAAAATCTCTGGTTTTATTTAATATCCATTCTTATTTTATTACAGAAATATAATCTGTCCCGGAGGCATTAAAATAAAAACCCATTAAAGTAAAATGGGCTATGCTTTTTTGGTTTTATTTCTTTCCGGTTAATTCTTTCCAATGGCTTTTCGGCTTATATCGGGGAGAGCCTGCTTTACACAATGGACACCTTGAGGGTTCTACTGCCCACATTTCCTTTTCAATTATAGCAACTACTGCAATCTTTTCGCCATCGATTTTGTAAGTCACCGGTAATTTGGGAGGCCTGTGAAATAAGATACCGACAATTTCCAGAAAGTTAATGGGTTCGGGGTTTCCTTTTATCACTGCGCGCCTGACTTCCTTAAAAGTACCGCTGGTGGTGGTAAGCTCTTCAATCTGCAAAATATTGGCTCCCGATGGAATAGCCATCCTTCTCCATAGCATCTTTCTCCCTTTGGGGTCTTCAGGGTCTTTTTCAGTAAATCCGTGGATAGCCCCAAAAGCTTTGGCCACTTCATAGGAAAAGGTTATGTCAGAGTATGGCGAGCCGATTACCCAATCTACCTTTTCTACCCCCCTCTCACGTAATAAACGGACAAGCTGCAAAGCTGCGATTTCATTGAGGTTAGGATATTTCAGAAACTCCGGGCAATTAACATAGCCGTTGCTGCACATTCCGGATGTTAATTCGGCATGCGGTTTCTTGACGTCACCGTCGTGCATCCAGAAAGCATTGCAAATATTAAACCAGCGGAGAATCTCTCCTTCCGTCAATACCTTGTCGTCAAAATCTCTCGGATTAAATTTAGTAATCTCCTCCATTTTTTTCATTACCTTCTTTTAAGTGATTTTAGGTGCTGATGGTAGTTTAAGGAATTTAGATAAAAAGTCAAAACCGTAAACCACACGGGATTCGCCGCAATTATCAAAGCTGCTTTCTAAATATAAAAAAGCCGAGTTGGCTTGCCGCCTTCGGCTTTAACGGAGTAAAAAGTCAAAAGCGTAGTAAGCCAGAAAGGCCGGCCATACTAAGGCCTTCAGAATTCCCACGACCCCCATCCAGAACGTTGGAGCATGACCTAAGAAATAGACTGCTGTACCTATTAAGCCTAAGCCATAAAAGGCTGAATTTCCGTGGCGCATATGTTCTCTCATATTTTTATGTTAATTATTAGTACCAACCTACCTTATTTTACCCTTAAATAAGGAAAAAATAAATAAAAATCAGCAATAAAAAAAAGGGGGGTTATTCTCCCCTTATGATAATTTATGCGTTGGCTTCTTTCTTGAGATCCCTTTCTTTTTCTTTAAATCTCCTTAATTCTTTGTTCCCGTAGGTTTTGAATATCTCCTTATAAAGCCTTTTTTCGCTCCATTTCTCATATGAAACTTTGGCGCATATGTGGTCCTCTAATAAACTATATACGATTCCCTTACTAATCCTGCATGGAATCCTACCTATCTTAAACTCCTCCACTCCGTCGCTGAAAGGGCAAGCAGAACAAATAATTTTTTCGTATTCTGCCCTGTAGAACACGTCCTTCATCTTGTTATACCAGTCCCAGTAATATATTCTCCCTTTAGGAGCTGGAGGTAGCGCCTGGGGCCATTCAACTGCTGGATACTCTTTCGGAGGTATGACTCCGAATTTATCTTTTAATTCTGCGACCAAACTTTCTATTCTTCCCTGGTTTTCTCTAATACTCTCATCGATACTCCCGTCCGCATCCTCAATCCTGCCATCAGCCAAATCGTGGTTCATTCTCCAAACAAAGCCGCCTCTTCCCTCGATTTCCAACCAATAATCCATTTCTTTCTTCTCTTCCGGCACTGCTATCAATTTTTTTTGTTAATTATGCTGTAAACACCCTATCAGATTTTAGCCGTAAGTCAAATAAAAAAGGCATAAATGCCTTTAAAGAACTACTTGAGCTTATATTCTGAAGCGTATTTTTCTTCCTCATTGTTAAGCTCTGATATCTTTTTTACTCCAAGAAAGTAATCAATAATATTTTCTTGAATTTCCGAATCCGTTTTATATTCTTTTACTGTCATTTGTATCCACTTCCATTTTTAAAAAACTAAAAAAACTCCTCATAAGAGGAGTTCCGAAGGAGAACAATTACTTTATGTAATTAAGAAACCTTCCGAACTAATTCCATAATACTTCTATCCGGAAAAATTGTCAAACAAAGACTCAGCTTAAATAAAAATAAAAATAGCTATAAGGATAGCTATTTATTTAGATAGTAAACTCCCGATGCAACTCTTCCCAGGTTAGGGTACCATACTTTTTCTGGTATTCCTCTGCCTTCTTCAGTGTCTCAGGGTCTTTTAACAACTTTTCCATCTTTTCATCAAGTCTTTTTATTTCCTCTTCGACCTCCTCCTCGGAGAGCTCCTTCTTTTTTCCTGCCATTTTTTAAACCACCTATTTAATATGGTAGTTTAAAGCAGAAATATGTCAAGAAACCTAAAAGCCGCGTTTGACGCGGCAAAACTACTCATTGGAATTTCAGATTATATTTATCTCAGAGCCGAGCACCCTTTTCCGTCAAAACACTTTCCCGGCCCACAGTCACAAACTTTAACTTCATGACTGTTGTCCGCGGAACACCCGCAGGCACCGATAAGACACGTATTGGGGAAATCTTCGGCAGAGAGACAACATAATGATGTATCAATGCTGCCTCCCCAGACTAGGCAGGATTGTTCTTTTCTCGCTGCCTCAGGAGTAACTTCTTTCAATTTACTGCCTTCAATCGCAAACTCTCTGCTGATACCGATAGACGGCTGAGCGGTCATCGGTTCTCCTATTTTCCTATCAGCATAGTTCACAACAATTTCTCCGTTCCTGACTTCCGTCGTCTGTGGGGCGATGCGGTCGCCGAGCAAAATGGCATTGGTACCCTTACACCCATCATCCGTTCCCAGGGCAACTGCTACATAATAAAAAGTGCCGCTGCCGCCGGAATTTTGAGTAAGGATGAACGCTGTATCGGCCAATCCGTCTCCGTTAAAGTCGCCGGATACTTCGTTCCCGAAATATTGGGTAATTATTTTTGAAGCGGAGCCGGGAACTATCTCCTCTTCCGAATATCCGTTCATCAATGTAACATCTTTTCCCTCGACAACATAAGTGCAATTCCGAGAATCAAAGACAGTATTTTCTTCCTCTACCGGTTCTGTGTTTTCAGGTTTTGATTGATAAACCCAATATCCCACCCCTACAACTGCAATAATAACAAATGCGATTATTATTTTTGACATATCCATTACTTAAGCTGAATTACGAATAACCCCTTTTCTTCAATCTCTTTTCTCTGGCCGAAATCATCAAGTTTAAACTTCAAGACATAGTCTACCAGCTTTTGTATTTTCCGGCCCGTGTACTGTTTAGTTTCCGGGTCCCACTCTTCTAGTACGAGAGTATCTCCTTCTTTTATATCAAAATCAGCCAGCCTTAGCTCAAACTTCTTTTTGCCGGAATTTATGAGTTCAAAATAATCCGGCCACACTTTCTTTTTTATGATTGCCATATATCACATTAATTAATTAATTTATTTATTTATTTATTTTATTACCATTTGATGTCCTTTTCTCTTTTTTCCTTCCATGATTTTATTTTATCCTTCATTCTGTTTTTGGCAATGGAAGCCCAATCAAGCATGCCCACCGCAGTCAAAACAGCTTCCCTCTCCTCCTCATTAAGCGGATGTTTTTCCAATAACTTCATTAAAATGGCAACTGCTTTTTTATATTCCATAGAAATTAAATTTCGCTTTATTACCACCTCAACACGAACTCATGATAATTATCTCCCCGGTAAATACATCTTGTCTCCTTGAAAGCTACCTCTTTACCAACTATCATTTCCGCGATGGCGGAAAAATATCCCTTTGAAATCTGGCAGTGAATAGGATGTATCTTAAAATTTTTTCTTCTTAAGATTATGTACTTCTCTTTTTCATTAAGCTCCACTACTTCAAGGGACCCGAAAGTAAAATACTTGTTATGCATATCCTGAATCTTATTGACAGCTCTTTTAATGCTGACGAAATAGCGCAGATAAAGCCTCAGGATTAAAGGAGATTTGGCGCCGAATCTTCCCAACTCTTGGAATTTTTTGTCATCGTATCCAAAAATTCTTTGAATGGCCACCAGTATAAGGGCCATCATCCATATCGGGTAAAATCCCATTATTCTGATGTTGTTATAGGAAAAAGAGCTGTCTTCTTTTGCCACTATTTCTTCTACCGCCCTCAATCCTTCCCTCCCCTCTTTCTCCAATACGAATTTTAAGCCGTCCTTTAGAGCAATTCCCCTTGCTTCTCCCTTAAGCTTCTTTAATTCCTCAAGCTCTTCTTTGGAAATTATTCTTTCCATATTGTTTCATTCTAACACAAAAATCTTTCTTCCGTCCGCCTTGCCTCGCCGTAGTCCTGAGCCTGTCGAAGGGCGAAGGCGGGCTCCGCCTGGGTTTTGACACAGAGACACGAATCTTATAGTATTGAGCGAGTACCATAAATCAAAATATTTAAAGAGGGAAAAAATTTGAAAAAAGTAAAGGTAAAGTATGCCCTGTTTGATAACAGAATAGTAGAAAAACTGAGAGATTTTGATTTTAAGCGCTTTCCAGGAAATTATGGATTACATCAGTTTATTTCTCAAGCTAAGGAAGAGCCGCGCGGTATGTTTGTAATAGTAGGACTCGACTACGATCCGGAACAGTTCGTTCTGGTTCAGCTTGATTGCGATGAAATTCATTGGAACAGCAGAGATAATATTGTACACGGCCCGGACGAGGAATGCGAAAGGAAAAATTGCCCTTATCTCAACGACTGCCCCATTTCCACCATTATTATGGTAATGACTGACAGCGATTAAATATTTATTTTTGTGACCTTTTACGGTCACTTTTTTTCGTGAACCGACTACATGCGTCGCCGGAAACTTTTTTACTGTTAGTGCTTATCTGAAAAAGAAAAAAGCCCATAGCGTATATGGGTTTATTGTTCTTGTTTATTTTCCTCGTAATCCTTCAACCCGTCCCTGATTAAGTCTGCTAAATAGTCTGTTAATTCCTTTTTGAAAAAGATAGCCCCGTCCTTCTTCATCTTGTAGCCTATCATCCCCCAGACCAGACGCTCCCTTAATATGGTATCTCCGAAAAAAGTGAACTTTTTCATAATATAGCCCGGAGTTTTTTCTGGTCTTTCTATGTTCCCGTCTCGCAAAACCTGGAGAAGGGTGTTCGTGAAATATTCAGTGTCTGAAACAGTTTTTCTGATTTCCTCCAAATTATCGTGTCCGTCTGGAATTTTGAATGCTAAGAGGTCGCTGTCAAAAGATTCTGCAGGATACTTCCCATAAGCTACACGGCTGTAAGCTATCAGCCAGGAGTAATCTTGATTATGGAATTTTAAGAGAATGGCAGATTCATACATCATCCATGCCTGGTCGGCCCCATAAGGTTCCGCCACCTCCCATATGATTCGGGAAACCGGAGGCACGAAAGATATTCTCTTAATACATTCGGGAGATTCCTGTAATTTTTTATATAATTCTTCCAAAACTCTTCTTCCTGACAATAAAAGCATTTCTCTCTCACGCTCTTTTTAGATTGTAAAATTCTATTCTTTTTCTAATTAAACAATCTTAATCTGTCAAATCAAAAACCCGAGAAGAAATCTCGAGTCATTAGGACAATCTATGTGCTTATATCCGTACCTGTTTAGTGGGGAAAAACGATTTCTCCGAGAAGAAACAGAATCAGCAGTCCCCCCATGATGGTGGATACGAAGACCAATAATGCACGCTCTCTTTTTCTAATAAGAGACGTAATTCCCGTTATGAAGGCTGAAATTCCCGAAAACATACCGGTCAGCATCGGTAAGGCCACGCCGGGCCTCACCACAATGTCCTGGGGTATCGTCCTTCCGGACGGAATGCCCTCATAAAAACTCACGAACGAAAAACCCATGTAGAAAAACACCGGCATTGCAAGGATTAACCAGACTGACCATTTGCCCAGTTTGGTTTTCGGCATAAAATCTAATCTCATATGTTTCAATATTACCCTTAATTCCGAAGGAATTACAGCGAACAAAGTAAGCGGTTATTAAAACCCGAGCTCTCGGCTCGGGCTGGCGGCCACAGCGAGACAAAGCCTTCCTTCATAAAGATTCCCCCTCCTACGCATAAAGCTTCCCTCCTTCGCTCTGCTGAGTTATGGATGGGCGAAGCGGAAGGGCGAAGCGGACGGGCGAGGCGTCCATTCCCCGGAGCCGTACCATACAGAATTTATAGCCGTTAAATTTATGGTTGGGGTTACATCAGAGACAATCGTTCAAGGCGGTATACGTCTACCAGTAAAGAATTACACCACTTCTAAAGAAGTACGGTTTCTAAAATAAGACTAAAGTAAAAATTTACTTAAAGAAATCCAAATTATAATTTTTGGAATAATTATCTTTTTATTCTGTGCTAAACGAGCAAACTTTTAATGGCCTCGAAAATTCCTCTTGAAAGTAAAACTATCCCGAAACCAATGACCGTCCAAAGGATTATCTTTTTGGCCGTGTTTACCTTGTTGGTATCTCCGGCAGCGGTGGCCAGCATGAAGGCTGCGATTATTATCATCAAGGGAGCGATAAATATTGAAGCGGTAAAAATGAAATATATTACGTTTTGGACTATCGCATTGGTACTACTGGCGCTGACAGGGTTGGGGATGAAAAGAGAAAATCCGTTATCGCTGCCGTTACTGCCACCGCAACCAGCATATCCCGAACAATCATTGTCGTTGCAATCAGCTCGTCCGTCGCAATCGTCATCAACGCCGTTATTACAAACTTCGGCTGTAGGCACGCAGGGTCCCGGCCCCCCGGAACAAGCGGGGTCTCCAGTACAATCCGCATCTGCGCAATCAGCTTGTCCGTCGCAATCGTCATCAACGCCGTTATTGCAAACTTCGGCGCTGCAAGCCGTACAAGTTCCCGCAGAGCATGAAAAACCCGAAGCGCAATCGGTAGAACAGTAGCAGGACTGACCGCCTGTTCTGCTTGTTGACGGATAACAGCATGTATTGCTCACGCACACAAAACCGCCTCCTGTTAAGCAGTCCGAAGCAGTTGTACAATACCCTCCACCGTTTGATTCCTGGCAGGTGCCCGATATTCCTCCGCTGCCGCTACAGTTATTAGAAGTGCAATCTATATCGCAATAGCAGGTACTTCCTACAGAGACCCTAGGAGCGCCGCCGCTACCGCTGCGGCAACACAAAGCGTTTCCGGCCCCGTCGTCCCTGCAGATATAATTACTAACACAGTCCTCATCACAATAGCAGTCACCTCCCGCGCCATGGTTCCAATCCTGACAACAGTAGCCTACTGTCTCAGACCCTCGAGTGCCGCAGGTTAATCCAGAACAGCAATAACAATATGTTGTACCGCAAGGCCCACCGAGACCTTTACATTCGTCAAACTCGGTGCAAATAATCGCTCTCGCTTCGGATATCGCAGGAAAAAGAATAATTAAAGAAATGACTAATAAGATTAAATTTTTATTCATTTTTAAAAAATAAAATTAAAATGCGACCTTTTAGAGAATAATGCCCTCGATAAAAACTTGCTTCAAATTCTTTCTTCCCATATTACCTTATTATACTATTTCAGCAGTGTCACGGGCAACTCCTTTGACTCCGCTCAGGCTAAACGGCTATACTCAAGACAAGGCATTCCGCGTCGGTGCCAGAGGCAACCCTTTCGTAGTGTCCGCGACAACAAAAAAGAGAGGAATAATATTCTTTATATATTGCCTCTCATTTAATAATTTTAGAGAAGTTTGATTATTTCATTGGTTAGATATTTCACTATTTTCCTCTTATAACGGACATGCCGTTCATAATCCGGGTACTTTATCGAAAGAGGTCCCATGATTGATGACCACTTGTGCGTGTGGACGGAATATTTATTAGCTTTTCGTTTTCTGATGGTGAATTTGGCTGTTCTCTCGGGCGCTAAAGTTTCCCACATCTTTTTTCCCAATTCATTGTCCTCCGAAACAAAAAAGCTGTCCTCATAACGTCTTACCCCTATTACGGAATTGGAGAAACACCAGCTCCCCCTTATCTTACCGCAGATTTCTGACATAAATTTCTCGGTACTTTTGCCGTCGGGTATGACCTCTATTGCCAGTATATGGCTGTCGTAGGGGTCGACCGGATAATCCCCCCATGCCGTTCCCCGGGACAAAACCCAGGTTTTTCCGTCAGATTTGAGAAGCACCGCCGATGTATGTTTCATATAGCCTCTTCTGACACGGTGATAATCGCTATCGTCTCCGACCAGGGCTAACACAGAAGGTTTAAAGATGCCGGGGGATACTTCCTTGTCAGGGAAAAACATTTCCTGGTAAGAACGCTTTTTTATTCTTCCATAGACTCTTTTCACAACTTCTTCTGCAGATAAACCTCTCTTTATTTTTATTTTCAAAGTGCATTTATCCCTCCTTTTCGTTTTGTATCTTCTGTTTAAAGAAATTAAATTAAAAAGTCAAAAAACCGCCCTATACGCTATCGTGTCGGGCGGTTTTGAATCTTCCAAATAACGGACCTTTAGTTTCTTCTTTCCAGAAACTTTATGTAGTATTCCTTAGGTTTTGAATATTTTTGTTTCACTTTTAAAAATTCCTGGTCTATTTCAGATACTCTCTTTAAGGTCCCGCCCTCCAGAAATAAGGGGTCTACCACCCGCGATTTGCAGAAGGTATGCAAATCGTAATCTTCACTATTCTGCGCCTTATATTCGAATTTATTATCAGCCCTATCAACTAAAAATTTCAAATCGTCATCTTCGTCTGTAGCCGGTCTTATCTTCGCCCAGGCCTCCTCGTCTGTGGTGAATAAATCTTCCTTGGTGAGTACCTTCTTGTCCACGGCGTATTTTACCAAGTCTCCGGTGGTCTTAAACATCACCGCCGTTTCCAGCCCCGACCAGAACCAGTTGTTTATCTCCAAAAACAAACGAGCATATTTCCCGGCTGTTTCCCTACTCTTAAAAACCCAGAGGTCATCAACGATTTTAAGGTTATCCAAGAATTCATCAATCTCTTCCTGGCTGGCCTTGTCGGTTACCTTGAGCTCTCTGAGAAAATAATCAATCCTGTCTGCGCACAAATCAGGCAGTTCTTTTTCTCTCA
>Ga0315536_1000319_pt1 | contig 24238 bp, 25 predicted proteins | sample SalMarSW160230MG_FD_203093 | JGI IMG/M metagenome (GOLD analysis project Ga0315536, IMG submission 203093) | Salt marsh sediment microbial communities from the Plum Island Ecosystem LTER, Massachusetts, United States - Salt Marsh Sediment SW1602-30 ...
AGCCCGAAATCTTGGCTTAGAATTAAAGGAATTTCGCATCCATAAGAAACATCCGATATTCGTTGAAATCCCTGATAAAAAAGGAAAGTTAGAGAATCATGTTGATATTGTCTCACATTTGATTAAACGAGCAGTAGGTTTAGATGTTAGTAAAAAAGAAGCACAACGATAGAATGGAGGAGTAAAATGTCTGAAATCAAAGGTAAGATCACTCGGATTTCTGGTCCTGTGATAGAAGCAGATACCATGCGTGGATCAAAGATGTATGATGTGGTTCGTGTTGGAGCAGAGCATCTCATTGGAGAAATCATTCGATTAAATGAAGATGTCGCAACCATTCAGGTCTATGAGGATACCAACGGGTTGAAACCAGGGGAAATCGTCCTGTCGACCCAGGAGCCGTTATCATTGGAGCTTGGACCAGGGTTGATTGGAAATATTTATGATGGAATCCAACGACCATTACCCGCAATTAGAAAACAAACCGGTGATTTCATCGCACGTGGTGTTGAAACCTCACCGTTAGACCGGAAAAAGAAATGGGCATTCATCCCCAAGGCAAAAAAAGGGGACAGTGTCACCGGAGGTGATTTGCTTGGAGAAGTCCAGGAATCACCACTCATCCAGCATAGGATCCTGGTTCCACCAGAGATACAGGGGATCATTCAGTCTATCATCAATGAAGGCAGTTACACAATAGATGAGCAGATCGCAGAAGTGAAAACACCCAGTGGTGTGGTGTCTGTGACGATGACCCAACGATGGCCTGTACGGAAAGCACGTCCGGTTTTCAAAAAATTCGACCCTTCCATACCTCTCATCACCGGTCAACGAGTCATTGACACGTTCTTCCCGGTTGCCAAAGGAGGGACCGCTGCAATACCAGGTGGATTTGGGACAGGAAAAACCGTCATGCTGCATCAACTCGCCAAATGGAGTGATGCAACCGTGGTTGTATACGTCGGCTGTGGAGAACGCGGAAACGAAATGACCGATGTCCTTCAGGAATTCTCTGATCTAAAAGACCCGAAAACCGGTGAGCTGCTCCTTAACAGAACCGTGCTTATTGCAAACACCTCAAACATGCCAGTTGCCGCCCGAGACGCTAGTGTCTATACGGGGATTACTATCGCGGAATACTATCGAGACATGGGTTATGATGTCGCGCTGATGGCAGATAGTACCTCACGATGGGCAGAGGCAATGCGTGAGATCTCAGGACGACTTGAGGAGATGCCTGGGGAAGAAGGATACCCTGCGTATCTTGCCTCAAGGCTCGCGGAGTTCTATGAACGGGCGGGACGGGCAAAGCTTCTAGGTTCAAAGGAACGAGAAGGTTCGATTTCGGTCATGGGTGCGGTCTCACCACCTGGCGGTGATTTCTCTGAGCCGGTCGCTCAAAACACCCTTCGGATTACCAAGGTCTTCTGGGCACTTGACGCGGATCTCGCTGATAAAAGACATTTCCCGTCCATCAACTGGTTAAAATCCTATTCCTTATATTTGGAGCAAGTCAACGGATGGTGGGAAGAGCACGTCGGGAAAGGGTGGCTTAAGATGATTACCAGTGCGATGGCATTACTACAGAAAGAATCAGAGCTACAGGAAATCGTCAAACTCGTCGGACCAGATGCACTTCCTCCCCGTGAACGAGCACTGCTGGAAAGTGCGAAAATGATCAGAGAACACTATCTACAGCAGAGTGCGTTTCATGAAGTTGACACCTACTGCCCTGGGAAAAAACAATATGAGATGTTACGACTCATGCTTCATTTCTCTGACAGGATCCTTGATGCAGCAGGTAAAAACGTTCAAATCGATGACCTCATCGCGCTAAAATCAAAGTTATCGTTCGCCCGTCTCGGCAAGGTCCCTAACAACGAGTATGAGAAGACATTTAAGAAAATAGAGCAAGAGTTTGAAAAAGAAATCGATGCATTGATAAAGGAGCGTGCCCCATGAAGAACACCGATATTGAATACACCAGTGTCACGACCGTTGAAGGACCCTTGATCATTGTAGAAGGAATCCAGGATGTCGCCTATAATGAGGTAGTGAAAATCCGGACACCAACAGGAGAAGAGCGTACCGGTCAAGTGTTAGAGGTTTTCGAACATAAAGCAATTATCCAGGTCTTCGAAGGGACACGAGGGTTAGACACGAAACATACGTCTGCACGATTCATCGGGGAGACCATGAAACTCGGTGTCGCAAAAGACATCATTGGAAGAATCTTTGATGGAACCGGTCGGCCGCTTGATAACTCACCCCCAATCATCCCTACGGAGCGTCGTGATATCAACGGAGAACCAATTAACCCCTGCGCCCGGGAGTACCCCAGAGAATTTATTCAGACTGGGATTTCAACAATCGATGGACTCAACACTCTTGTCCGGGGTCAAAAATTACCTATCTTCTCTGGTTCAGGGTTGCCTCATAATCAGCTAGCGTCACAGATCGCTAGGCAAGCGCGGGTCCTGGGCAAAGAAGAGGAGTTTGCGGTGGTCTTCTGCGCGATGGGGATCACCAACGAAGAAGCATCATTGTTTATCAAAGGGTTCGAACAAAGCGGTGCCCTGGAGCGAACCGTGATGTTCCTTAACCTTGCTGATGACCCCACCATTGAACGAATCATCCTGCCGCGTCTTGCGCTTACCTGCGCTGAATATCTTGCATTCGATTTAGATATGCATGTGCTGGTGGTGCTGACGAATATGACTAACTATGCTGAGGCCTTACGGGAGATAGCAGCAGCACGAGAAGAAGTCCCTGGGCGACGAGGGTATCCTGGGTATATGTACACCGATCTTGCCAGTCTCTATGAGCGAGCAGGACGGATTAAAGGTAAAAAAGGCTCCATTACCCAGCTGCCGATGTTAACGATGCCTGATGATGATATCACCCATCCGATCCCAGATCTCACTGGATACATCACCGAAGGACAAATCGTGCTAGACCGAGGGTTGAATAAGAAGAACATCTACCCACCAGTTGCTGTCTTACCCTGTCTTTCCCGGCTGATGAACCGAGGGATCGGTAAAGGACGGACCCGGGAGGATCACTATGATGTCTCGAATCAGTTGTACGCGGCGTATGCAGAAGGCAGTGATCTCCGAGATCTTGTCGCGATTGTCGGGGAGGATGGACTCTCTGAACGAGATAAAAAATTCCTTCATTTTGCTGATGAGTTTGAACAACAGTTTGTCACCCAGACATCAAATGAAAACAGGACCATTGAGCAGACCCTTACCATCGCCTGGAAGCTTCTTGCAAGTCTCCCAGAATCAGAGCTGAAAAAAATCAGCGTGGAGTATATCAAAAAATATCTAAAACCAACAGACGAAAAGAAGTAGTATGACAGAACAAATGCTTGAGGGAGTCAATCCCACCAGAATGGAGCTTCTTGAAATCAGAAAAAAAGTCATACTGGCGGAAAAAGGACATAAACTCCTTGAGGAAAAACGAGATGCCCTCATCGAAAAATTCTTTACGGTAATAGAGAAAAGGAACACCGTAAAACAACAAGTCGACGCTGGGTTGCATGGCGCGTTCGGTTCTTTGATTCAAGCGCAAATGCTCCTGGGGGAAGCTCAGGTTGAAGATGCAGCATCCCTCTCGTTAAATATTGGAGAGTTCTCCTTTGAGACCGATAACATTATGGGTGTCAAAATCGCAAAGATCAACACAGAACACCTCAGAGAACCCTCACCACCATCCTATGGGTTCTCCGAGACGTGCGCATCCTTAGATGATGCGTATCAGAAGTTCAGCGCGCTGCTTCCTTTAGTCATAAGCCTTGCAGAAGTCGAAGAAAACATTCAATGCCTCTCCATCGATATAGAAAAGACGAAACGACGGGTTAATGTCTTAGAAAATAGCCTTATCCCAAAACTGTATGCGACCATCAAATATATCGAGATGCGGTTAGAAGAACAGGAACGTGAGGATTTCTTCCGAAGGAAACGAATCAAAGCATTAATGGAGTCAAAACAACAATAACTATGTCGCTTGAAGATGACCCGGTCCTTGGGAGATTTTTTGATACCCCGGAAAAAAAAGCGAAATGGATTGTCCGGTTCAAAATACTGTATATCCTTTGGATATGTTTTATGATCTTTGGGATTTTTTCATTAGTTCTTTGGTTTTTATTAAAATAAAAAAAAAAAGGAAAGGATGTTTTAAACTTCCTTACCGATGTCCCAGATTGCTTTTATTGCTAGGATCCCGACTGCGGGAGCAATGAATATCGCAAGGCTCATGGATACTCCTGAGAGTAATGATCCAATCCATGGTGAGATATAGAACCCTTGGAAGACTGCGTACATGACAAGTAATGCGATACCTGCTGTCAGAAACGAAGGTACCTCTGCTTTGGTAATTGTCCCTCTACCTAGCACAGCTAAGATTCCTACGATCGCACCGATAATCGCAAGTAACCAGGCGATCCATCCACCCATATCTGTCATAAATACAGGGGTTTGGTGTTGTTCAATGGTGTAGGCTTGCCACAGACCGACTAATAGTGCTATTAGTGCGCCTATGATAAATGCCCATATTGCTACTTTACCCATCATATCTTTTGCCATTTTTCATACTCTCCTCTAAGGTTGATTTCCTATATATTATACCTAAGAGAAACTACAAGCTTCTATTTAAAAACTTCGATTTTTACAACAGGAGAGAATCAGGAGAAAACTCTTTCTTCCTTATTCGGTAAGCCATGCCTCATCGATCCGCTGGTACTGTGCGATTTCACCTGCGGAAAACCAGAGATTGATCTCAAATTGAGCAGTATCTTTTCCATCAGATGCATGGATGATGTTTCTGCCGATGAACTGCCCGTAATCCCCACGGATAGTCCCCATCGCTGCTTTCTGTGGATCGGTTGTCCCAGTCATCCCTCGGACCATCTCGATTACATTACTGCCTTCAAGAACCATGGCGACAACAGGAGATGAGGTGATGTATTGCACGGTTGGCTCAAAAAATGGTTTGCCTTTATGGACCCCATAATGTTTTTCTGCAAGTTTACGGTCGACAGCGACGAGTTTCATTGCAACGATTTTTATTCCTTTTTTTTCGAATCGACTGATGATCTCCCCGATAAATCCTCGTTGAATTGCATCTGGTTTGATCATGGCAAATGTCCGTTCTTTTTGCATGATGTTTTCACCTCTTTATGGTACATGGGGATACATCCTCTGTTTATAGAATTAACGTTTACATCCCAAAATATTTCCCGAAAACATACAACGTAAGACTGACGATGTTAATGATGGTATGGGCAAAAATCGATGCATACAGGTTTTTTGTTTTTAGCACGACTACTGCGAACAAGACCCCAAGGATAACCGCGATCACCGCAGCATATGCATAGGTATAGGAGAGATGTGACATCCCAAAAAGAACAGCGGTTATGATAATAGCAAGGGTGCTTCCACCGATTTTTGTGATTTTTTCAAAAAGGAAACCTCGAAAGAAAAACTCCTCACAGAAGGGTTGAATGATGACCAGCAGATAAAGGGAAGGAATTGAAAAAAGCTGTTGAAGATCAGGTATATTGCTTAACTTACTTGGGTCCGTTTTTGTAAAAAACATATACAGAAGACCAATAGCCATCGTAATGGCAAATGCAATAACGATGGTAATCACTCCCCAAAGAAGCGCATTATCTAATCCTTCTCTCCTGAGTTGCACCCGAGCAAACATTTCTTTTAAAGAAATTTTATTTACCAGTTTGTACCACACTATAGGAACAAAGATGAGACCTGCGAATACAAAGAGAAATTGAACAATGAGAAGGGATATCTCAAGTGTAAGTTTTTGAAAGGATGTCATAGAAGAGGTGTATATGGTAGGGGTCTGTATCGTGGAAAACAATGTGATTAACGGATAACCAATGAATAATACGAATGTACCTAACACCCCAAGTAGTGCAAAAAGATGAGTTGGTTTTTTGACATTAAAATCCATATGCGAGCGAAAACAGAGACGACTAGATAAATATTTTTAAATACAATATGTTGTTACACCGTGTATGCGGGGCCTGTAGGGTAGCTTGGTCCATCCTTTTAGCTTTGGGAGCTAGAGACTCCGATTCAAATTCGGACAGGCCCACTTTTCGTTTTATTTTTTCTTTGTCTCAACCTGGATATCTTCTTTGATGTTCGCCAGGCGTTTCGCAAGCTCGATGTTATGGGTTATATCGCTGCTGGCGTTGATGACCAGTTTTGCGCCATCAGGAGAACCGCCCCCATGCATACACCCGGGGACGCCACTACCAATCGTGAGCCATTCGATTAACCGAGCGATCTTTGCTCGCGTCTCACCAGAGCAATTTGCCTGAAGGTATTTTTTCAACAGCTTTCCATATCGTTGGTCATTGATGTCCTTACAGGAAGGAAGACACCCTGTTTCAGCAATGCCACCTGCTATCTCCTGCGCAAGTCTCTTGGTTTCATAGGGAAGGGTTGCGACATGAACCTTATTGACGTTGGAGAGCATGGCGTTCGGGATCCATACCCCGGAAGGATGTTTCGTCCCAAGAACACCTGCGGCAATTCCCATACCAAACGTGGTTTCATTGTTAATCGTCATCTGGGTGATTTTATCTTTGAATACTTTTTCTGATAGCCCATTTGCCCGTGCCATGAGTGCAGAAGCCCCAACCATGACGTCTCCTTGTCCTGCGACACACCCACCAATCGCGGCACGATATGGGGCAATAAAATTCATGACCGCTTTCATGGAGTATTGATATTCCCCGCACATGAACACGTGCTCGTTTGGGATAAAGACATCCTCGAACAGAAGATATGATTGCGTGATCCCCCCGATATCAACGGGTGCATCGAATCCGTCCTCCTGCTCTCTGGTATCACTGGGTCGTCGTGTCTCTACAACAGTGAGGTTCTCAGCATCGCGAGGGATGACAAAAGAGATCGCGTACTCTTTATCTTCTTCTTTATACCCGGTCCCTGGCATAACGAAGAGCGCATTTGAGGCAGCGACTCCACAGATCATGACTTTCGCACCTCGTACGACGATACCATCATTGCGCTGTTCAACAACATGCAAGCTGAGGTCAGGGTCACATTGATGCGATGGTGTTTTTGAGCGGTCTCCTTTCGGATCCGTGAGTGCACCAGCTAAGGTGATATCTTGCTTCTGCGCTTCTTTCAACCAGGTCTGCAGTCGTTTATGATAGGAGGTCCCTAGCTCATGGTCCATGTCGTAAGTCGTTGCCCACATCGCATTAATCGCATTAAACCCAGCACATCGTCCACCAGTACAGGTCCCCGTTAAATTGAACATGAGTCGTTTCATCCGCACGTTTGCGATCATATCCTCAGGGCCTTTTATGATGGAAAGATACCGTGAAATGGGTTCCCCGGAGAACTGAGACGTCGTCGTAAGAATATCTTTAAATTCTGGTTTTTGTGCCGCATCAAAAATCTGCCCATGTCCTTCAATGGTTCGTTTTGTCGCAGGATGGGTGGTGACATCCTTAATAAGTTCTCCGAATTTGTAGATATTTGGTCGCATCTTTCGAAGGCTTTCTTTATACTCTTTTGATGTTTTCATACCTCATTACTCCTTATAGGTGAACTCCCACTGACACCAGAGATTCTCAGGGTGAGGGTCTGGTGGACAGATGATGCATTTCACAACAATGTCTGGGTTAAATTCTTTTGCAAAGGCTTTGAGAAACCCAAAACGAACTGGTTTACAGCCAAACTCCTGTAGTCCTTTGCTGAGTCGCGTGTTTTGGACTCGACAGCGAACGTTTCTGATCATAGCATGGTCTTTCTCTACGATGACTTCTTTGTCTTCAAGATCAAGAGCCCAGGCTGAGTACTGCAATGCGTTCATCATGGACGGGATATCGGTCTTGGTGATCCCCAGGAATTCCTTGAGTTTTCGTGCCTCGATTTTCCCCATCACCGCCCAAACCTGTGCATCAATCTTTGTGGCTACCTCTGTTCCTGAGGTTTCTTCGATTCCAAGGAAATATAATCCATCCACGGCCCAGAGGTTCCGCAGCTGCAGAAAGATGTAGTCAGGTAGTTTTTCTTTCGGAAGTTGGGAAATAAGTTTTACATCGTTGTTTCTACTCATATCCATTCCCTACCCTAGGGTGATCCAGATAAATGAACGATGATTCTATCGGAGGAAATTTAAGCTCGTTACCCTATTTTTTCTTTTATCGCTGTGGTCAACTTCGGCAGAACCTCGTAGAGGTCACCGACGATCCCATAGTCAGCGGATTTAAAGATTAACGCCTCAGGGTCTTTGTTGATGGCGACAATCACACCGGAGTCACGCATCCCTGCGATATGTTGGATCTGACCGGAGATCCCACAGGCGACATACAGCTTAGGTTTGACCTTATGGCCTGATAACCCGATCCAATGGTCCTCAGAGAGCCATTTCAGGTCCGCGGCGATAGGACGAGAGCAGCCGACCGTCCTGCCTTTGAGGACGTCAGCTAGCTCACTGACGAGCTTGATATCTTCTTTCTTTTTAAACCCGCGACCACAGGAGACAATAATTGTTGCTTCCTCAACATTCACACCCTCTGATTTCATCTCCTGGATTTTCAGGATTTTTGAAGATGATTGTTCAGCGTCGATTTTCTTTTTGATGATTTCCCCTTTGTGATCCGGGTTTTTTGGTAACGGGTCAAACACCTTCGACGGGATTGTCACAATCTGAGGAGAAGAGCTGAACTGTTCGACTGCGATAGCATTGCCGCTGTAGACGACCCGTTCAGTGGTTAGTTTCCCCTCGTGCATGTACACCTTTATGCAATCCATGACGCAGCCGGCATCTAGTTTTGCAGCAAGCCGCCCGGCAAGCTCTTTACCATTTTTATTTGAACCAATCAGGACAACCTCATTTTTATGTTCTTTCATGATACTCTGAAGAATGCTGCTGTACTCTTCTGCTTTGAACTGATGCAGCCCTGTTTCAACAACAATGACAACGTCAGCGCCATGCTCGAGGTACTCTTTTGCCGCATCCTCAGACCCGATCAGTACTGCGATGACTTTCTTATGAAGCTCTTTTCCAAGATCACTAGCTTTATGCAGGAGTTCCAAGGTTAATTTCTTCTCATCAGAATAGACAAGTACCATAGGGATCACCTCAACACTCCAACTTTTGCTAGTTCGTCAACGAGTTTTCCAATGGATGAATCAAGATCCTCTTGGTAGATGATGTTCTTCCGTTGCATAGGGATTCCTTTGATGTCCATGGTGTGTACCTTTGGATGCAGCGTCCCTGTGGATACATCAGATGCTGACCATTCATGAATCGGTTTCGAAGACGAAGCAAGAATTGCCATAAGGCTGGGGAGCCGTGGTTGATTACTTTCCTTAGTCATGGTCAGCAAAACAGGATAGGATGATTCAATGGTGACTGATTTTTCACCAAGGTTTTTTTCTGAAACCACTTTGTTTTGTTCAACGGTCACCTGCTGCGCATAGGTTATTTGCGGGATATTAAGCAACCCTGCGATACGCGGACCCATCTGACCGGAGAACATATCAATGGATGCCTCACCACAGATGATAATATCATAGGCTCCAAGCTTTTTGATCGCACCAGCTAACAGATGCGCAATCACATGATAATCCGCTTTCTCCGGGGGGGTGACTAAGACTGCTTCATCAGCACCCATGGCAAGCAGCTCTTTTATCCGTTCCTTCGCATCAGGGGCACCTACGGTGACGACCGTGATTTTCCCACCAAGTTTTTCTTTGATTTTAATAGCCTCTTCACAAGCGTTTTTATCCATGTCGCTTATTTTTTTTGGAACACCAACGAGAATCGGTTTCTTCGTCGATGAATCCACTTTTATCTCGGCGACATCAACGACTTGTTTCGCACATACGATAATGTTCATTTCAACACTCCTTTCTTTTGTTTTTCTAACTCCCGTAACTCCTTTCTTTTTATTTTCCCACTCTGCGTCTTAGGAAGCTCTGTTACGAACTCGATTTCCCGAGGATATTTATACGGAGCAGCAACCGTCTTGGTATGCTCCTGGATGGCTTTCACCATGTTTTCTGATGCGTTCTTATGGTTGCGGAGCACCACATAGGCCTTAATAATGGTTCCTCGCATCGCATCAGGGCTTGCGACCACTGCGCATTCCAACACCTCAGGATGGGAGATGATCGCGGATTCAACCTCAAATGGTGAAATCCGATACCCGCTTGCTTTGATGAGATCATCGTTTCTGCCGCTGAACCAATAATACCCTTCTTCATCCTGATACAGGATATCACCGCTGAGAAACCATTCAGTGCTAAAGCTTTCCTTTGTTTTCTCTGGTTTGTTCCAATACTCCCTGAACAGCCCAGGGTCTGTTTTCTTCACCGCAAGGACACCTGATTCACCAACAGGAACTGGTTTTCCGTTCTCATCAAAAATCGCACAGATATGACCGGGTTGTGGTCTTCCACAAGACCCTAGTTTAAGCTTCATCCCTCTCATGTTGGAGAGATACACCATCATCTCCGTCATCCCGATCCCATCATAGGCATCAAGCCCGAATCGTCGTTTCCATTCCTTAATGACCTCAGGGTTTAAGGGTTCACCAGCGGAGATACAATGACGCAACGAGGAGAGATCATAGGTTTTCTCCGCGTCTTTAACCGTAAGAAACATCCGATACGCTGTTGGTACAGATGCTAGATTCGTCACCTTGTATTTCTCTAAAAGTTCAAACCAATGGACCGGGTCGAACTTCCCATCATAGACAAATGAAGAAATACCCCATCGCCAGATAAACAAAAAACCGTTCCCCAGCGGGTAGATCCAGTTCAGATCACCAGTGTGGGCAACAAGATCGGTTTCAAGGCCATTCTGCCAGAACAGAACACTAGGGTCGTTGCCTGGGACCCATTGATGCAGATGCACCGCACCCTTCGGATTCCCAGTTGTACCAGACGTATAACAGAAAAACGCGATATCAGTACATTTCGTAGGTTCTAGTTCAAGATGAGACGAGGATTCCTTCATCAAATCATCAAAAGAGAGTTCATCGGCTTGTGCGTCTCCAACCACAATGATATGTTGCAGGGTCTTGCATTTCTCTTTTACCGCATGCACCTCTCTGACAAACCTCGGGGTCGTAATCACGGCCTTAGCACTGCTGTCATTGATCCGATATTCTACCTCATGTTCACGGAACATGACACTGGATGGGATTGGCACCGCACCAATCTTGACTCCACCAAGAAACGATATCTGAAACGCAGGGATGTTAGGAAGACGGATCAAAAACCGGTCACCTTTTGTAAAACCAAGTTTTTTTAAGACATTCCCAAACTTGTTGGTAAGATTCTTCAAATCCCAAAACGTGTACTGAGCTGTTGCCCCCGCAGCGTTCTCCCAGTAGAGAGCGACTTTATTTTTGTTCTTCGACGTCGCATGTTTATCGATAATATCAGCACCGATATTGTAGTTTTTTTGAATGTTCCATTTCCATGCAGCATATGCTTTTTCGTACTCAAACTCCCCCATGTTCTATTCACCTGTCTCATTGAAGTGGTATATAAGATTCATGAAGAAAGGATCGTTATGCAAGCAGATTTGCAGAGATGACCATCCGTTGTACCTCAGAGGTGCCCTCGTAGATCTCCGTGATCTTCGCATCCCTGAATAATCGCTCAACCATGTACTCCTTTGTGTACCCGTATCCACCATGGATTTGCACTGCCTTGATGACGGTGTCCATCGCGGTTTCTGAGGCGAACAATTTAGCCATCGCTGCCTCTTTCGAGAACCGTTCTCCTTTGTCTTTCGTATACGCCGCGTTATAGACCAGGAATCGTGCCGCCTCTATTCGTGTTGCGATATCAGCAATCATCCATTGGATCGCCTGGAATTTTGCGAGAGGTTTACCGAACTGCTCACGCTGCTTGGAATACGCGATGCTTTCGTCCAGTGCTGCTTGGGCGATACCGACAGCCTGGGATGCTATCCCGATTCTCCCGCCGTCAAGTGTGCTTAACGCTATCTTGAAGCCTTCTCCTTCTTTTCCTAAAAGATTCTCTTTGGGAACCTCCATGTTTTCGAAGAGAAGCTCTGAGGTCTGTGATGCGTTTATCCCAAGTTTATCAAAGATGCTGCCGACCTTGTATCCTTTGAAGGTGTTTTCGATAATGAACGCGCTGATCCCTTTTGTTCCTGCGTTTTTATCAGTGACTGCGAATACGATGATGATTCCGGCTTTCGGGCCACTGGTGATAAACGTCTTGTCTCCGTTGATAATATAATGATTCCCTTTCAGCACCGCTGTGGTTTTCATCGCGCCAAGATCTGAGCCAGCACTTGGCTCTGTTCCTGCGAACGCACCGATTTTTTCTCCTTTTGCAAGAATCGGAAGATATTTCTTTTTTTGATCCTCAGAGCCGTATTTCATAATAGGCCATGCTGCAAGTGAGTTGTGAACCGAGGTAATCACCCCTGTTGATGCACATTTCCGTGAGATCTCCTCAACGACCGTGGCATAACTAATAGTGTCAAGACCAGCACCCCCATATTGCTGCGGGATGATAATACCAAGTAATCCAAGTTTAGCCATTTTTTCAAGTATTTTTGTAGGATACTCCCCGGTTTTATCAAGTTCAGCGGCGAGTGGTGCAATTTCTTTTTCTGCGAATTCCCGTACCATGCTCCGAATCATTTTCTGCTGTTCATTCAGTTCTAGTTTCATGGGGGTTGGAATAAAATCATCAAACATAAAGGTTTCTGTTATGACCCTAAAAGTCGACTCTATAAAACCAATGTTTTTGTAAAAGAAAGAAATATAATACAGATACAGGTTAAAGAACCTCACTATGCCGCTTAAAAAAGGTTTAATCCACGTGTACACGGGGAACGGAAAGGGAAAAACAACCGCTGCTATTGGATTAGGTATTCGAGCAGCGGGAAACAACCTCAAAGTCCTGATGATCCAATTCATGAAAGGGCGACGCTACAGTGAACTTGATGCACTCGAGCATATCAAGAACTTCACGGTGGTTCAGTTTGGACGCGATGAATTTGTCTCAAAAGAAAAACCAGCACAAATCGACATTGATCTTGCGCTAAAAGGACTGAGCTATGCTAAAGACATCATACAAAAAGGCGAATATGACCTCGTTATCCTTGATGAGATCAATGTCGCCTTGGATTATCATCTCATCGCTTTAAAGGACGTGCTGCGTTTACTCCAAGAAAAACCAGAAACCGTTGAGCTGGTGTTAACCGGACGGTATGCGCCACCAGATATTGTGAAAGACGCTGATGTGGTCAGTGAGATCCTTGAAATCAAACATCCCTATCAAGAGGGTGTTACGAGTAGAAAAGGAATTGATTGGTAAGAGACAAGGAGAGGATACCTATGGATGAGAAAGAAACTATTTCGCAGATTCACCAGAAACAACGAGAATGGGAAAAACAACGGTATTCAAAAGCAATTCAGGAAAACCCTGAGCGGAAACAGAAGTTCAAGAATCTTTCTGAAATGGAAATCAAAAACATCTATACCCCAGAGGACATTAAGGATCTTAAGTACCTGAAGGATATCGGGTTTCCTGGGGAGTATCCGTTTCTCCGTGGTGTGCATCCGAACCTGTATCGTGGTCGTCTGTGGACGATGCGTCAGTTCGCAGGTTTTGGGAGTGCTGAGGAGACAAACAAACGGTATCATTATCTCTTGGAACATGGGGAGACTGGTCTGAGTGTCGCCTTTGATTATCCGACGTTATATGGGTACGATACCGATCATCCGCTCGCCAGAGGTGAGTTTGGGAAATGCGGGGTTGCGATCTCTTCGTTAGTTGATATGGAGCTGCTTTTTCATGGGATCCCGTTGGATAAAATCACGACCTCGATGACGATTAATGGTCCTGCCGCGATCATTTGGGCGATGTACATCGCCAATGCGGAGAACCAGGGGATCAGCAAAGAAAAAATCGGTGGAACCATCCAAAATGATATCCTTAAGGAATATATTGCGCAGAAATCCTATATTTTTCCTCCTGAGCCGTCCATGCGGTTGATTGTCGATACGTTTGAATACGGGTACAAAAACGTACCGAAATGGAATACCATCAGTATTAGCGGGTACCATATCAGAGAAGCAGGGTCAACCGCGGTCCAGGAGCTCGCATTTACGTTAGGAGATGGCATCGAATACGTCAAAGCCGCGATGAACCGCGGTCTTATGATTGATGATTTTGCTCCTCGGTTAAGCTTTTTCTTCAACGCTCATAATGATTTCTTTGAGGAGATCGCAAAATACCGTGCTGCTCGCAGGATCTGGGCAAAGGAGATGAAAGGGCTTGGTGCGAAAAAACCAAGGTCCCTCTGGATGCGGTTTCATACGCAGACCGCAGGGTGTACTCTTACGGCACAGCAACCAGAAATCAATATCGTCCGGGTGACGATGCAGGCGCTTGCTGCAGTCCTAGGCGGCACCCAGTCGTTACATACGAACTCGATGGATGAGGCTCTCGCACTCCCCTCAGAAAAAGCAGTACGGATCGCGTTGCGTACCCAGCAGATCATCGCTGAAGAAAGCGGGGTGACAAGTACCGTTGATCCGCTTGGTGGTGCGTATTATGTCGAATGGCTCACCGAGAAAATGGAGGAGGAGACCTACAAGTATTTCGATAAAGTCCAACGACTTGGTGGGGTGATCCCAGCCATTGAAAAAGGATTCTTCCAGCGGGAGATAGCGGAAAGCGCCTATCGGTATCAAAAGGAGACTGATGAGAACCAGCGGATAATCGTCGGGGTGAACCGGTATACCCTTGATGAAAAACCTTCGATCCCTATTCTGAAGATGGATGAGAAAGGCGAGGAGCGGCAGATACATCGATTACAGAAACTCCGCAAAGATCGAGATAACCCAAAGGTCCAACGACATCTCCAGCAGCTCCGGAAGGCTGCGACTGGTGACGAAAACCTTATGCCGTTTATCCTTGATTGTATCCATAGTTATGCGACGTTAGGGGAAACCTGTGACGTGCTTCGAGAGGTGTTCGGAGAGTATAAAGAACAAGCGATTTATTAAGGAGAAGAAACCATGATGAAAAAAATTAGGGTATTGGTCGCAAAACCAGGGCTTGATGGTCATGACCGTGGTGCGAAGATCGTTGCTCGCGCACTTCGCGATGCAGGTATGGAGGTCGTCTACACAGGTCTTCATCAGACCGCGGATCAGATTGTGAACACCGCGATACAGGAAGACGTGGATGTGGTCGGCTTAAGTCTACTCTCGGGTGCGCATATGACGTTATTTATCGATGTTGCCGTGCTGCTCAAAGAAAAAAAGATGGATGATGTGCTCATTGTCGGTGGTGGGATAATCCCAGAAGAGGATGTCCCCGCGCTGCGGAAGGCAGGGATTGCTGAGGTCTTTGGTCCAGGGACACCAGTTGATGATATTGTACGGTATATCAAAAAGAACGTGAAACGATGACGGAGCTTTCAAAAAAAGTTATCGACGGTGACCAACGATCGATTGCTCGACTGATCACCTTAGTTGAAAATAATGCAGCTGATGCGGTTGAAACAATGAAAAAAATCCATTCTCACACCGGGAATGCTCAGGTGATCGGGGTTACTGGTGTGATGGGGAGTGGGAAAAGCTCCTTGATTTTTGAACTAGCGTTAGCGTATCGAGCTGAAGGAAAAAAAGTCGGCATCATCGCCATTGACCCCACCAGTCCGTTCAGTGGTGGTGCCTTGCTTGGTGACCGAATCAGAATGACAGAGCTTTCAACAGATGATGGCGTGTTCATCCGTAGTATGGGGACTCGGGGGATGATGGGGGGGCTGACAGGCGCTCTGTATGATGTGGTGGAGATCCTTGATGCAGCAGGGATGCATGTTATCCTTATCGAAACCGTTGGCGTCGGACAAGATGAAGTCGATATCGTAAAGATCGCTGATACCACGCTTGTCGTTCTTGTTCCAGGACTTGGTGACTCTGTTCAGACCATCAAAGCAGGTCTCATGGAGATAGCAGATATCTTTGTCGTCAACAAAGCAGACAAGCCAGGTGTGGAACAAACGATCGCAGAATTAGAATCCATGCTTGATCTCGTTGGTCATCTTGACCATCGGACACCGATTGTGGCGACCTCAGCAAAGAATAAGAAAGGAATAAAGCTGCTTACCTCGAAAATCACGGAACATCAAGAGTATCTGAAAAAAAGCAATGCGTTTGAGATACGAAGACGGCAGCGCTATGAAGCAGAGCTTGTTGAAATCATCCGCAAACGGCTCATGGATTTTATCTTTGATGAAAAAAAACTGAAAACCACCGTGGATAGCTGTATTGATCAGATCTCAAAAAAGGAGCTTGACCCGTACAGCGCTGCGGATCAGATCCTTGGGAAGATCCTGAGATAATGGGAAAATATAGGAAAAATAGTTCCTCTGTTTTTTATGGACTGTTTACAAGGGATTTACGTATAGGTTGTGGAGAGAAGCTCCATATTCACATTCTTCAGATAGGGCAAGATTCCTGCGAAATTCCCTGTGATTTTTATCACATTACCTGCGGCTGGTGCGTAGTAACAATATCCTAGGCCGCCGAGAATCGTGATGTTATAGGCATCGTAAGGACCAGCGGGGACCGTGATATTTTCCATAGTCAGACAGGCGAACGCATCCTCAATTGTGGGTAGTGAGAACACGTTCCCGGGGCCAAGAACAGTTAATGCATCATGGATATCAACGATAGGGAGGAGCCCAGCGATTTCAGGTGATAAAAAATCCTGGTTAAAGAGCTTGGCGATGTTATTGACAATCTGAATGAGATACAGCCAGCCGGATTGGATATTCCCATTGATGGTGATGTTTGCCGCGGTCAGATTCCATGATGTCCCGGTATCCAGCGGAAACGTCAGCATGGTCATCGGGGTGTCAGAGTCTATGTCGATGGTCGTGGTTATTTTCGCGGAGATGACATGAAGGAATGATGGTAAGGGGAAAAACGGTTGATCGATGATATCGAAGGTGAATTTTTGTTTCTCTAAAGAAACCGATAACGTGCTCACCGCTAAGGTTGATTTTTCAATACGGAGGCTCCCGGAGAGGTCAATCATGGGGAAGGTAACAGAGATATTCAACGGTCCGCTGCCTTGATTTGAATACAGATGGCCTTGTCCGTTCATAATGGCGTCAAAACTAAGGGTATAGAAATCACCGGTGGCATCGGTTACTTCAAGATGGAGATCATCAAGTGAAAGAAACAGATAAATAGATTGTGCCTCGGTCGTGTTTTCGATGGATATCTCATCGATGTGATAGGTCCATTGATCTCCGATCTCCCAGACCGGTGCACCAACCATGGTTGAGGCAGACGTCATCGGTTTTGATGATGTGCTCATCCCGGTCGTATCGACAGGTTTTGCAACCGTCAATAGTGTAGTCAGTAGCATAAAACCAATCAAGAGTCCAATCAATTTCGTGTTCATCATGTTCACCCAGTGATATAAACTAATCTCCAGGCATATTATAAATATATCTCTTATATAATTATAACGAATTTTTTTTATTATCACGTGGTTATTTTGTGTTGAACACGGGTTTTCGTTTCTCAAGGAACGCTGCCATGCCTTCTTTTTGATCCTCTGTGGCGAACCCACCGGAAAACGAGGCAATCTCCAGGGTGCACGCAGATGGAAGGTCGATGTTGGCTCCGGTGTTCACCAATGATTTGATACAGGATGTTTGAACCCCGGATTTTATCATGATTTTCTGCGCGAGTCTCTCGGTTTCCTCTAAGAGTTTCTCCGGCTCAACAACCTTATTGACCAGACCGATCCGCAGTGCTTCAGCTGCATCGATCGGATCCCCGGTGAGCAATAGCTCTTTTGCCTTGATGACCCCAACCAGCCGTGGGAGACGCTGCGTTCCCCCAAACCCTGGGTGGATGCCAAGGTTGATCTCTGGTTGACCTATCTTTGCGGTAGATGCGGCAAGAATCAGATCACAGGCCATCATTACTTCACAGCCACCACCGAGTGCGTATCCGTTCACCGCTGCGATGTACGGGAGACGGGAGTTCTCAATAGCCCAGAGGAGCTGATGTCCAAGGGTTGCGAAGGCTTTTGCTTGCAGGCTGTTCATCGCCTGCATTTGTTTGATGTCCGCGCCTGCGATGAATGCTTTGTCTTTCCCGGTGAGGATAGCGACATGAACTTCATGATCGTTTTCCAGATCATCTACTGCTTTTGTGAGTTCTTCGATGGTTTCTTTGTCCAGTGCGTTGAGCACCTGCGGCCGGTTCATGGTGATTGTTCCGATCCCGTTTTTCTTTTCAACAATGATATTTTTATAATTCATAGGCTCTCACCTCGGTGGATAATCATAGAATCCTTTGCCGGTTTTCCGTCCGAGGTACCCGGCTTGTACCATTTTTTTCAGTAACGGACAGGGGCGGTACTTTGAGTCATTAAAGCCTTCATACAGGACGTTCATGATGCTGAGGCTGACGTCAAGACCTATCAGGTCAGCAAGCTCAAGTGGTCCCATCGGGTGATTCATCCCTAGTTTCATGACTCCATCAATGGATTGCACAGTCCCGGTCCCATCCTGCAGACAGAATATCGCCTCATTGATCATGGCGAAGAGCACGCGGTTGGAGATAAAACCTGGCCCATCATTGACCTCGATTGGGGTTTTGTTCATTTTCTCCGCAAGTGCTTTAATGGTAACCGTCGTCTCTTGGGACGTACGTAACCCGCGAATAACTTCGACGAGTTTCATCAGGGGAACCGGGTTCATGAAATGCATCCCGATGAACCGGTCCGGTCTTTTCGTTGAGGAGGCAAGATCCGTAATGGGGATTGTGGAGGTGTTCGACGCAAACAGTGTTTCTTTTTTACAGATGGCGTCTAGTTTTTGAAAGACTTCTTTTTTCACGGCGACTTGTTCAATGATTGCCTCGATGACCAGATCAACGTCTTTGAGGTCCTCAAGTTTAGTTGTCCCATGGATTTTTGCGAGGATGTTTTTTTTGTCCTCCGGGGTCATTTTTCCTTTCTCAACGCTTTTACTCAGAAACTTCTCAATGGAGGTGAGTCCTTTCTGTACGTATTCGTCTTTTATATCATTGAGAAGAACGTCAAATCCTGCTTGTGCAGACACCAATGCGATGCCATGGCCCATGGTCCCTGCTCCGATGATCCCTATTTTTTTGATGCTCATTTCTGTGTCCTCCTATCGTTCCACGATCATTGAGACCGCATGGCCGCCGCCAAGGCAGATGGTCGCAAGACCCCGGTGTTTCTTATACTGTTTCATCTCGTGAAGCAAGGTGACCAGGATCCGTGTTCCGCTGCTGCCGATCGGATGACCCAGTGCGATAGCCCCACCATGGACATTGAATTTCTCTTGTGGGATACCAAGCTCTTGTATCAGGGCTGCGGAGGCTGAGGAGAAGGCTTCGTTATGTTCCACGAGGTCGATGTCATCGATAGACAGGTTCATGGACTTAAACAGCTTGGTGACCCCGGGGATGGGTGCTTCCATGACATACTCTGGTTTGACCCCGACCGTGTTATATCCTTTGATAGTCCCTAGGATATCATGGTTTTCTTTTTTTGCTTTCTCTTTAGTCATGATGACGACTGCTGAGGCGCCATCGGTGATCTGGGAGGCGTTTCCCGCGGTGATGACTCCTCCTTCTTTAAAGAATGGTTTTAAGCCAGCAAGACCTTCTCTGGTGGTGTTTTTCCTGATGCCTTCATCAGTGCTGAACATCACCGGTGGCCCTTTCTTTTGTTTTATCTCAATAGGGACGATTTCGTCTTTGAATTTTCCTGTCTCCGTTGCCTTGGCTGCTTTCTGATGGCTGCCGAAGGCGAGTTCATCGCAGGCTTCCCTGCTGATATGGTATTTTTCTGCGACGATTTCCCCGGTCATCCCCATATGGAAATTGTTATAGGCATCCCAAAGGCCGTCATGGACCATCGCATCGATGATTTTGCCGTCGAAGATCCGGTAGCCGAAGCGAGCCTTGTCAAGAAGGTACGGGCAGTTGGTCATGCTTTCCATGCCTCCTGCGATCAGGCAGTCTGCGTCCCCTAGTTTTATAGCTTGGGTGGCAAGAACCACTGCTTTTAGTGACGATCCGCAGACTTTGTCGATATGGAAACAGCCGACCTCGTAGGGGATCCCTGCGGCGATCGCTGCTTGTCGTGCGACATTTTGACCAAGCCCAGCGGAGACGACATTTCCCATGATCACCTCGTTGATGTCTTGTGGTTGGAGATGGCCTCGTTTGACTGCTTCTTTTATGACGATTCCTCCGAGCTCTGGAGCGGAATAGCTTTTGAGTGCGCCATCAAATTTCCCTTGTGCTGTTCTGACAGCGGATACAATGACTGCTTCATTCATTTTTTATACATGCCTCCACCAATTTCTTTTTCTTTGGGAAGCTATCTGGTGTTTCTTTAAAACATTTTCCAAAAAAAGGTCATCGGATGGAAAAAAATATTGTTTTTAAACGGTGATGAAAAAAAAATAGAAGGAAGGGAAAAAAATTAGGGGGATAATATGAAGAACGTTAAACGTCCCTTCCTCCTCTCCTTGTGAAATCCTTATCTTAGCCATCTCATATTCTTCAAATTTTCTGTTATACTGGCTCATGTATACAATTGACATTTAAAAATCTTTCTAAATTTTATTAAATCCCTTTTTCTCGGAGGGATGATACTTGTTCATTTTGTTATTTTTCCCGAGAAGCTTTATTAATCATTATTGACAGAGTTTAGCAGGTCATTACTTAACATGATATGAAATGGCAGGAATGGAAGGAAATGCATAGAACAAACATAGGGAGAACCTATATACTTCTTACCATACTTTTACTTCTTAGCATCTCCTGTATCGCCCCTGGGGCTATGGGTGCGACATCACAGAAAAACCTTTCATCAGACCCAGAAAACATCGGTGAAATCTCTACCACACCATCCTCCATTCAAGAGATGATTAACAACGCACGACCAAACACAACCATCCAGCTCCCCGCAGGCACCATAACCGAAGTGCTGACCATTACCAAACCACTCCACCTCAAAGGACAAGGAACCACCCAAACCTATCTAACCCCAACCTCACCACCCAACGGGTACGCCATCCATATCCTTGCACAAGGCGTTCTTCTCAGCGACCTTACCATCACCAACCAAGGACCAGGACTGTACACAACCTGTCTTAAGATCAGTGCGTCCAATACCACCGTTCAAAACTGCATATTCAACGACACTCCCATCGGGATAGCAGTCTGGAGCTCACAGAACACGATTTCAGACTGCGAGTTCAACGGTTGCGACGACGAAGGAATCGTGCTGCTAGGCACTGCCACAACAACAAGCACCAACAACACCATTACCACCTGCATCTTCTCGGAGAACTGCGACGGCATCGAACTCCAATACGCGACACACAACAAAATTACCTCCTGCACTTTTACCAAAAACACCCACGCCGGCATCGATGCGATCGAATCAAACAACAACGACAACATCATCTCCCACTGTACATTTACTGACAATAAAGCATTTGGTCTCTACCTTACTCGATCATCACAGACGCTTATCACACACTGCTCGTTCTCTGATGATACGATCACGTTTGTCCATACATCAAATACCACTCTCCGCCAGAGCCAGATAACCCACGTCCATCTCCTTGATGACTCCACGCTTCTCATCGACCAATGCATCGATGTCAAACAATCTGACATCCTCTCACAGCAATCTTCTTTCGAGATCCGAACAGAACCATCATCATTAGAAAAAAAGACTCAGCTCTCGGCCTATCGTTCGCTTCTTCTTAGCCTGCTTTCTCGGTTTAAAACAGTACAATTACTCTATGAACAACTCCGTCAATCACGAATGTAATACATTAAGGAAACATATCTGAAATTTTTTTCGCAAGGCGTAGTTTCCTCCGTTTTGCCGTGTGAATGGAAACAAGAATTTTTGACTGTATCAAATCTGATACAATCCGATATTTTGTCATATGACTCAGATCATTTTCCAACCCGAATTGTTTACAAAAATTATCGGTTGCACGCATCGCTCCTTCAATACTTTTACAGATTTCGTTTTGATGGGTCAGAAAGACCATCGTTAAAAGGCTTGCATAGGTTGATGGTTTCATGAAACTTATCCTCCAATTTTCATATCATAGATGGTTTTTATATTTTATTGATTTTCTGTAAAATATCATATATGATATATATAATTCTGTAATGGGAAAGAAGATAAATAAGTATCGATTGAAGAAACTTTTACGTTCTTTTCAAAAAATGTACAGTATTGTTTTTTAGAGGCAATGGAAATAAAATGAAGATAACGATTTTAGATAAGGAAAAACCACAATTTAAAAATAATTGAGAAGAAATAGAAATAAACAAAATAGAGAAAAATTTACATGGTATATCTGCTATATTACATAAAAGGTAGATGAGGACTTTTTTCCGTCTTTAACGCCGTCCACCTATACAAATCCTTTCACTTTGAATGTAGGGAACGCTCGCGTCATCTTTTTTTCAAGTCTTACTAGTTTATTCTTAAACAGGTGCGATACATGTATTCTATTATTTTTTTCTCCGATTCATCCTGGTTTCGTCTCCTTTTAGGGCCCTTCCACAGATTTAAATATAGGTATTTTGTATTAAACTATAGGAGGAATAATCCTTATCACGTATGAAAAAACGGTTCATCGCTGCAGTCATCATTGTAATTATCCTACTCCTGCTAGGTGGGTTATATTGGTTAGGGTATGTTCAGTTCCGTGACAACCTCCCAACATTTGTACCGAACCCTGGTACGACGCAATCGAATACTCCTACTGAACTCGGAGGAGCCCCTCGGTTGGTGATTGGGAACATTAAAGGAAGATTCAATAAGATCTCTGTGGATATCAAGAACATCGGGGATCACGATGCGAAGTTGGTCAATTGGAGTATCGTTGTCACGGGAGGGATCCTTAAGCGCATCGATCTTCGTTCCTCTGGGACTCTTACTACCTTGTTGATGCAATCAGGGACTACGGTCACCACCGATCGGATTCCCTTGGGGCTGGGTCGTCTGGAGATCAGCGTCACAGTGCAAGCGGGGGGTACACCGGTGACGCAGACCGCTCATGGGTTGAAGCTACTATTCATTGTGATCGGAGTGCGCACGTAAAGTCCCCCTGGTTTTTTTCCTCCATTCTGTTGCTAAAAAAGATTCGTTTTCTAAGGATTTATTCGTAAAGAAATAACCATAATAGATTCTTATTTCTCTGTTTTTGGTTTTTATTTTTTAACTAACTTTCAAAACAATTTCTCACGGACCAAAGATGCTGTGCTATTGATATCTGGAATATTACCTCGCAGTAGTACATCTTGTAAATCTCTCGTCCAAACACCAGATATATCATGTATGGCACGAGTAAAATAATCCATGTCAAAACGTTCCTTGTAGCCTGTAAATTTTTTATCAATCAAACGTTTATCTGCAATAATACCCTTGTTTATAAGAATGTCAAGTCAAATAGATCTTTTGATTTCTGTTCTTTTCTTGTGATTAAGGCTCGACATTTCTGCAGCAAGAAATCGATAGGCGGCACCAAGCAACAATCTTATTCTGCTTTGATGTAGTTGATCTGTTTTCCACGATACGCGACCGAATTAGGGAGGTTTTCTTCTGTAAGTAATGAGTCCATTGTTCGTTGTGTTCTGAAAAACTCATCTCCATTGGGTCTTTCTGTAGAATCTGGATAAATTTCCCCCAAAATCAAACGGATTCATGGTATATAAAATTTTATAATATCTTTTTAAAATGGATTTTCATTTTTTAATAGAGAGGACACCGTTTAATATTGGGTAAAATATGGTGATCGACCGCGATGTTGACTGTAATAGCTAAATTGAGACAATGCTCGCGGGGTTGGTGCAGCTCCATCTGTATCATAGGTATAAAGCTGGTTATATCGGTTTATAACTAATTCTAATAAATTGTCGTTATCAATATCTTGTGCCACAATCATTGACATACCATAATAACCGGAACCACTTCTATTATTATTAAGGGGTATGGATCCTCTAAACACGTAATTATCATCGAAGATAGAGATATTTGTAATAGTACATTCAAGAATTTCAACACGTCCATCTCCATTCAGATCAACGATGGCGGGAGGTTCCCAACAATTGAAGGGAAGCCACGCT
>Ga0315536_1000324_pt1 | contig 24025 bp, 24 predicted proteins | sample SalMarSW160230MG_FD_203093 | JGI IMG/M metagenome (GOLD analysis project Ga0315536, IMG submission 203093) | Salt marsh sediment microbial communities from the Plum Island Ecosystem LTER, Massachusetts, United States - Salt Marsh Sediment SW1602-30 ...
ATGGGAATGGACAGCGAAAAAGAAGCAATTGACTATTACACGACTGTTGTCAATGATACTTCTGATGCTGAGGTAAAAGAGATCCTTACTGAGATTATCAATCAAGAAAAAAACCATTATCGTCTGCTTCAACAAGAGTTTACCCATCTCAGTTCAACAGGACTATGGTATGACCCTGATCCTCGAGGAGCATAAGCGGAGGCATTTGACAGAAGATGACAAACGAGGAACAAATCACCCCGGACGCTGAGGTAGACTGTGTTGGGCTGTATTGCCCTATGCCAATTGCCATGACCAAAGAAGAAATCGAAAAAATCGAAATCGGTCAAATACTCAAGGTAGAAGCTGACGATCCCGCTGCAGAAGAAGACATCAAACGATGGGCGAAACGAACAGGACATGAGATATTGAAATTTGAAAAAGAAGGATCCCTAATGACCTTCTATATCAAACGAATGAAATAAGGTGGTTGTATGAAAGATGAAAAATCGATTCTGTATGTGCAAACCACGGATCAACCGGAGAAACAGTATTCTCCGCTCGTTCTTGCACAGACTGCGAAAATGATGGACCTTACTCCACGTGTCTATTATCTAGGCACCGGATTACGAATCCTGATGCCTGGTGTTGCAGAGAAAATCAAAATGGGGTCATTCCCCAGTGTGGCAGAAATGATAAAAAAGACCATGGATATGGGCATTGAGATCTATGTATGTGAAGCATCCAAACAGATGCTTGGATTAGAGAAAGTAAAATTGATACCAGGGCCTAAGATTGTTGGCGCAGGGACCTTAAATGATCTTGCGTTAGACGCTGGGGCTACCATGTGGTTCTGAAGGAGGAAAAAATGTCACGAATCTATCTTGACCATGCATCAGCAATGCCGGTCGACCCACAGGTGTTTGAGTTCGCAAAACCATATCTCATGCAGTCTTTTGGAAACCCGTCATCTCTTCATTCTGTCGGATTGGAAGCAAAACGGGCGGTGGAAGACTCACGAAGGAAAATCGCTGAGTTCATCCATGCGGAAAATGAAAGCACGATTCTTTTCACAGGGAGTGCAACGGAGGCTAACAATCTCGCGGTGAAAGGCACTGCATTACGAAACATCACCCAGGGAAAAGCTGTCGTTGCTTCTGCAATTGAGCATATGTCAGTTCTTAACCCGATGAAGGAGCTGCAGAAAAACGGTTTTATTTATACCTCTCTTCCTGTTGATTCAACTGGTATGGTAGATCTAAAAAAACTTGAAACGATCCTTTCGAAAAATATGGTGCTGACGTCCATTATGTATGCAAACAACGAGATTGGGACCATCGAACCGATAAGGGAGGTCAGCAAACTGGTCCATGAGAAAGGAGTCTACCTCCACGTCGATGCGGTTGCTGCAGCAGGTCGTATTCCGATTGATGTGCAAAAAGACGGTATTGATCTGCTCACGCTATCTTCGAATGATCTGTATGGTCCTCAAGGGGCTGGTGTCTTGTACGTTAAACCCGGTGTGAGGATCCAGTCTGTTCAGCTTGGCGGTGGGCAAGAGCGGGGTCTTCGTTCAGGTACTGAAAACGTGTTTGCGATCGCCGGGATGGGCGAAGCAGCACGTATCATGCAGCAGGAGATGAAACAAGAAAGCAGTAGACTGCTTCCTATCAGAGATAGTCTTATCAAAGAAATATTAAAAATTGATCAGTCATATCTGACCGGTCATCCCACACGGCGTCTGCCGCATCATGCAAGCTTTCGATTCAGTTATATCGAAGGGGAAAGCATTCTCTTAAATATGGATATGTTTGAGATTCAGGTGTCGACTGGTTCAGCCTGTTCATCAAAGACACTTGAGCCATCGCATGTTCTTCTCGCGATTGGTTTAAAACATGAGGAGGCACATGGGTCCATGGTGCTGACGCTTGGGCGTTCCACCATAATGGATGATGTTGAACCGGTAAGCAAGGCGACGTACGAGACCGTCGAACGCTTACGAAAACTATCACCAATGTCTCAAGAATGGAGGAAATAAAAAATGGCGACTGTAGGATATAGCAAGAAAGTTATGGAGCATTTTCTGAACCCGCATAACGTCGGTGTGATCGAAAACCCTGATGGGTACGGCAAGGTAGGGAACCCTGTCTGTGGGGATGTCATGGAGATTTTCATCAAAGTCAAAGATGAGAAAATCACGGATATCAAATTCCGGACCTTCGGATGCGGCTCCGCTATTGCGACCAGTAGTATGGTCACCGATCTTGCGAAAGGAAAACACGTCGATGAGGCAATCAAGATCACTCGGGGTGATGTCGCAAACGAACTTGATGGTTTGCCTGCGCAAAAAATGCATTGTTCGAATCTTGCTGCTGATGCATTACACGAGGCAATTAAGGATTATAAAAATAAGAAACAACAGAAATAAGAATGGAGGTAAAAAATTATGGCAAAATTAAAGGAAATCTATAAATGTAATGTCTGTGGGAATATCATAGAAGTAATCCACGCTGGTGCTGGTGAACTGGTCTGTTGCGGACAACCCATGGAGCTTCTCACAGAAAAATTTCAGGACGCGGGAAACGAAAAGCATGTTCCGGTGATTGAAAAAACCCCGGCCGGTGTAAAAGTAAAAGTCGGTTCGATTCCTCACCCTATGGAGGAGAAGCATTATATTGAATGGATTGAACTCCATGCTGATGAGTCGGTGTACCGTAAGTTCTTAAAGCCTATGGATAAACCGGAAGCAGAATTTAGTACCACTGCAAAGAAACTGTCCGCACGGGATTACTGTAATATACACGGACTGTGGAAGTCGAAATAATCGGTCTTACTTTCAACCAGTAGGATTGGGTACAGGGGTTCAAATCCCTTCCCCTGCATATTTTTCCTTCTGACAAAGATTTAAATAACGAAGGATTGTTTATTTTCATAAGGGGGCAGGAAACAGATGAACAAAATTATACCAATATCAATGATAATGATTTTGGTTCTGTGTGGATTTGGAGTAACAGCAATATCGAATAGGGGAATGATAATAGATAAAGTTGGGAGTGATAATCTACCACCCAATAAACCGTGGGTAGATGGTCCAACAATAGCGAAACCAGGAACATATCTTTATTCATTCAATGCAACAGACCCTAACGGAGATAACGTCTCCTACTTCATTGATTGGACCGATAATAGTACTACCGGATGGATAGGTCCCTATCATTCTGGCGAAGAAATAAAAGTAAAACATACTTTTAGATACCTCGGCACTTATACGATTAGGGCAAAAGCCAAAGATATCTATAACATTGAGGGTGATTGGGGAGAATTATGGGTCAGAATTTCTCAAGAGAAAATGATGCCGAATTTATTATTCTTATGGTTCTTAGAACGGTTCCCAAATGCATTCCCAATTCTCCGTTTTCTCCTGGAGTTCAATCATTGACAATCCTTGTCGTACTGGTAAACGTGGGTTCAAATCCCTTCCCCTGCATAACTTTTCTCTTCTGACAAAGATTTAAATAACCAGGGATTCATTGTTTTTCTGTAGGGAAGGAAATGATTATAAGAAAATGGTTGACGGTTGGAATCATCCTCTTGTTCGTTGGAACCAGCATCATTCCAGCGATAGCACAACATACTGAAAAGCCACAACCAGCATCAAGAGGTAAATGGTTGTATGTTGGTGGCAGCGGACCGGGAAATTATAGCGTAATACAGGATGCTGTCGACAATGCAAGCGACGGAGATACTGTTTTTGTTTATACGGGTATATACAATGATTATTTTCCAAGTGGTCAATGGGGAAATTGTGTATTAGTTAATAAAAGAATTAATCTTATTGGAGAAAACAAATATACAACAATGATTAATGCGTCTGGCGGATGGACTGTTGTAAGAATACAGAACGATGGAGTAAATATAAGTGGATTTACTATTGAAAACTCTGGGGGAGTTTTTGAAAATGGAGGAGTAGTAGTAATGGATTGGTATGATTATATAAATATTTATGACAACATTTTTGTAAATAATAATTGGGGTATTAATCTGAATTCATGGAATTCACATGTCATGATTTATAATAATACGATTGCTTTTAATGGAATTGGTATTAATATCTACGATAATACTGAATGTTCCATTTTCAACAATAAAATTTTCAATAATACCAAAGGAATCACAAATATTTATGGAGATGAAAAAAGTTCGATTTCCAGTAATAATATTCAAAATAATATTTTAGGAGTTCAAATGGATAATTCTCGTTTCATCGTGCAAAATAACAATTTTATTTCTAATCAGAATGATACACAAATGAATAAAATCTCTTATATTAGAGAGATACCATATATTCCATTTGTTCGAATGAAGTGGATGAACAATTATTGGGATACATGGGAGACGACAAATCCAAGACCAATCAAAGGCACTATCTTTCTTTTCATTGAATTGTTTTTTGCTGGTAGTTTTTTTGACATGTTTCTGGTAAAAATCCCGTATCGCCAGTACGATTGGCATCCAGCACAAGAACCCTATGACATCCCATGATGACCTGAAAACCCTCTGAAATTGTGGTCTTTTACAGGAGTAATTATTATCCTCTGTTCAGAATTTAACTGGTAAACATGGGTTCACATCCCTTCCCCTGCACTAATTTTTCCAATTGATAATTAAATCTTTTAGTAAAGTTTTTAAATAAGCCGTGCATACATGTATCAAGGTAACATATAACAAAAAATAATCGTTGAGTGATAAAAATGGCAAAAAGAAGAGAAGTGGAAAAATGTGTAATAATCAGTTTATTGGTTATTTTTATGTTGATGCCAATTTCGTTTGCTTCTGCAGACTTTACAAAAGAAGGAACAAAGTATCAGCAAAACATTGTTGGGGAACTTCAAACTTTTGAGAAATTATTGCCAAAAGATAAAGGGTTATTATGGGGAACTGCTGCGATAATTGTATATGTAACTGAGATATTTGGCACTATAGATACTCCGCAATATCGGCCTTTGTCAGATGTGACCGTTAAAATTCGAGCAAGTCTATCTGAATATGGTGGTTTGTATCTATTTCCATTCAGCAAGGGTCAAACAGGTGATGGCGGATGCTATATGATTCTTTGGCAAGGTCCTTGTCCACCATTCCTTTTCTCCCGTTCTAACTTAGTAATCATATCCAAAGAAGGATATCATGCTTATTCATCAAAGCCGTATCAAATATGCAGAACACCTGGTGGTGGTACTGACGAAAGATTATATTTCACTATGGCCGCGGATGGTTCCCCTTTCACTAAACAAAGCAATTATTTGTAGTCCTAATATTTGGTATTAAAGTCTATTTTGAGAAAATCATAGTTCGTCAATCATTGTCAACAGGAGTAAATCATCGCCTGTCAATCATTAACGTACTTGTAATTATGGGTTCAAATCCCTTCCCCTGCACTCAAAAAACATGTCCTTGGAAATAGGAGCATTGACACGGTTTTAACATATGATTTTTATACGTCTATGGTCCTCTCTTTGTATAAACCACAGTTGAACCATCAAGGGTTGAAGTTAGTTTAAGGGTTAGGTCACTATCTGAAAATGCATAATTAAAACTTGGATTGTAACCAGACGATAGTTCAAGGACTAATTTACCATCCTTTACATCCCATGTTCCAGATTGTGCTAAATATGAACATGTTCCATCCGATAATAAATTTATAACCAAATCGTTACTTTTATACCAAGTTCCAATGAATTTGCTTTTATCATTGTTTTGATTAACTTCATTGCATCCACTTAATCCAACAGCAATTAGTAAAACAATTATCCCGATTATTATGAGTTGTTTTTTCATCTTGTCTACTCACCTTCAAAATAGACTAATTACTCATAAATCTACTCTTTTTACGTCAACAGGAGAAAAAACAATTTTTTACCGGTAATCTTGGGTTCAAATCCCTTCCCCTGCACTAAATTTTTACACTATTTTCATTTCAAAAGTAATTACTAATGATTTTTATCGGTAATCTTATGTTAAAATCCATTCCCAAGCGATAAGTCGCACGCGCTACAATCAAAAATCTTAAATAACCTCCCTGTGGCGTGGAATATAAAACCTGCCCGGCTTATTCTGAGAATCGTTGTTTTGGTTGTCCCGCTACGAATCGGTATAAAGGATCGTTTTGGTAGAAGCGCCAAATGATATCTTTGACATATGTTTATATTTAAGGAATAGCGATAATTTTAAATTAAAATAAACGATAGGCGAGTGCAGATGAGATATTTATGAAGGGGAAATCCGTGAGAAATGTTTTTTACTCTTGATTACGATGCAGTAATCGATCAAACCCAAAGCGTTGCAACTGGGTTAACTAGTTAAAGAAAAGAACTATTTCTGGTGCACCATGCTCAATCTCATTGGGGTTATTATTGCATTTGCGGTTATTCTTATTCTCATACGGAAAAAAATAAATTTCGGAGTCAGCTTGATCCTTGGGTCTCTTATTGTTGGCGTGTTTTCCCTGCAGGTCATCGCACCGATTGATATTCCTAAGGCGATGATCGAGGCCTCAGTGTATTCTTTTGAAGAGCAACAAGTGATGACCGGGACCATTGAGCTTGCTCTTCTAATGACCTTGATTTTTGTTTTAGCAAAATGTATGCAGGAGACTGGTGCTATTACAAAACTTATTGAAAGTCTGAGGACCTTTTTTTCCAAAGGAGGCACCTTAGGTGTTATCCCCGCGGTCTACGGGCTGATGCCTGTTCAGGGTGGAGCATTATTTTCTGCTCCGCAGATCGATAAAGAGGGGGAAAAATATAAACTAAAAAAAGATCAGAAAAATTTTTTAAACATCTGGTTTCGACATGTATGGCTCCCGATTTATCCGATTTCTTCAGCGATGATTCTTATCTGCAGTATAAAGTTCTCAGGGGTTCCCCTGCAGATGCTGATGCTGGCGAATCTCCCCTCATTTGTCGGGATGATTATAATTGGTTATCTGTATCTTCACAAGTACACAAAAAACACGCCTCCAACAACGACAGCATCTAAAAAAAACACTCAGGGGTTAGTATATCTCCTTCCCCCCGTTGTGCCTCTAATGTTTTATCCTTTGAAGTTTCTGGGCGTATCAGAAACACGATGTTTCTTGCTTGGTGTGACTGTCAGCCTTCTCGTATTATACTGTCTGCTGAAAATTGAATGGAGGGTGTATCTTCATGTACTCAAAAAATCAGTAACCTGGAAACTTGCCCTCGCCATTTTTGGTATTATGATTCTGCGTGAGATGATTACGATATCACAAACGCATGTTCTTCTGGCGGAGATGATGCAGAATCTTGCGTTCCCTGCATTGGTTATCGTCATTGTTATTCCATTTTTACTTGGAACGTTAACCGGGTATAATCTTGGGGCGGTCGCACTGTCGTATCCCTTAGTTGAGCCGTTTTTCGCATTCACCGGGGTCAATATCATTGGTCTAACAAGCATCATTTTCATGTGTTCTCTCACAGGATATTTGATTTCCCCAATTCATTTATGTAATGTGCTGAGTAGTGAATATTTAAAAACAGATACAACACGGATGTATCGGATGTTTTTGCCTGCTGTGTTCGCTCTTTTACTCCTTCAAATACTCTTTGTTGTCGTTGTGTTTCCGTTGTAATCTTGTTTTTTAAAAGTGCACATTATGTTTGTTATGTTCGAGGTTTTTTGTTGAATGGCCCCTGCGGCGGTGCTGTCAATGGCAAATGTGAAGTTGACCAAAATTTGGATTGCATCTGGGATGTTATTTATAAACGCCTGAGAAAGAGCTGCGAGGCGGCGGATTTTATACAATTTTTTTACCAGCTTCTTCATAAGTTGGAGTAATTGAAAAAATTTCAGTGACTTTTATTTCAACAACACCTTTAACAATTTTTTGAGGTCTTAATTTTAATATCCAATTTTTAGCTTCTTCAAATGTTTCACCTTCAGAATGATATGTGGATACTCCTTTAATCTGATAACCTTTTCCTTCCTTCCACATAGCAATTGCGACTTTATTATTTTGTAAAATATTTTCTTTTGTTTTCTTGAAAAATGTATCAATTACCCAAATTATGTCATTATTTACTATCTTTTTGGAAGCAATTGCTACAACATTTGGAGTCCCATTATTGTTTGTTGTTGAAAATGCCATTACTGGAACTGACTCAAAAAATTGTTTTATTTCAATTGAAATTCTCATAGTAATCATATAATTTAAAATGATATAAAAAACCTTTGTATCGCCGCCGAGCAATTAGACATAACGTTTCCAGCATAAAAGAAGTTTTTGCAAGGCAAAAATTTGGGTGAGCGATAGCGAACCTTGTATGCTGTGTTATCTGCTGTTCAATTATGAATTTTTTCACATTTGCATGTCAGTCATAAGATAATCGAGTTTTCTCACTTGTTAATACTAGTTGAATAATTTCTTTCCATTTTGGGGGGTTCCATGTCTCCAATTTTGTATGCATATCATAATATTTCTGAGGGATTGGATGAGTCCCATAAACTACTTCCACCCCATATTTTGACTTGATAAAGTCATAAAAATATGTTATGTAAGGGCAGGGTGGATATCCAACAATCAATCCAGTGGCAAGGTGAATGATTTGTGCTCCATTCTTTACCATTTCCTCAGGGGCATATTCAATGTTTCCACCAGGACAACCGCCACAAGTAGCATATCCAACCAATTCCAATTCCTTATTCTTTCTATAAATACTAAAGGCTCCATCCCTGTTCTGGAAAGACCTTAGACATTTCCCACCAGCACACATACGGTAACGATCACAGATGATAATTCCAATTTTAATTTTGTTTTCCATCATTATCTCCACCCATTTAATTGAATTGCAGATAACAAGTTATATCTAAACTTGCTTCGTATATCATTCCAATTATTCATTATATCCGAACCATGTGAACTTATCATTCTATACTCATAACCCCTTTATCTGTAAACTATCCAAAGGATTCTTTATCTTGCTTAGTTCATTGTTACTAACATGTGTATATATCTCTGTTGTTTTAGAACTTTTATGTCCCAATAATTCTTGAATGTATCGCAGACCTACTCCACTCTCTAATAGATGAATCGCAAAACTGTGCCTTAATGAATGAGCTGTAGCGTTTTTCTTAACACCTACCTTTTTGCAAGCATCTAAAAATATTTTCTCAACAGATCGAGTTGTTATGTGTTTCTCCCGATTATGAGATGAAAACAAATATTTTGACCGCCCATACTCTTTTAGATACTCATGCAGAGTTTCTACCGCAACATCTGAGAGTATCGTATAACGGTCTTTTCTCCCCTTTGCACCCCGTATATGAATAAGTTTTCTCTGAAAATCTATATCCATAAGTCTCAACTTTACGACTTCACTTACTCTCAAACCAGCAGAATACATAAGCGTTAACATCACTTTATGTTTCAGATTTGAAACAACAGAGAGAATATTTGAAATTTCATTTTGATTTAAAACAACAGGTAGCCTTCTATCCTTTTTAGGTCTCTCTACCTCATAGATAAAACCCTGTTTCAAAATCTTACCATAATAACATTTCAACGTATTGATAGCAATATTATTTAATATGGATGCTGAAGCATTCTTCTTTTCTACCAAATAATATAAATAATCTCTTACATCAGTATTGTTAATACTCATAGGACTCCTTTTAGCATATCGTAAAAAATCCTCATTATAATGAATATATGCATCAATCGTTCTTTTACTGCATCCTCGATAAAAGATCTCGTTTCAAACTCTCTAGATACAATGAAGAGGAAAAATCTATATTCTCTTTATCAAAAAATGATAAGAATTTTGAAATATTACAATCAGAAAGAGGCACACTCCACGATTTATCTTTATGATGCCACATGTACATCTTAATGGTTTTGGTCTTTGCAATGTAATGTGGTTCATAGGGGAAAATAAATGGCTAATGCGGAAATGATAATGTGTGATTAAACCAAACAAAAATATGTTTATTAACTCAAAACTTTATCAGAACTTAAATTCAGATTTATCCCTAACTTATTTTTTCTTTGGCTTTTGCCACGCTTCTAGGTTGAGCTAGGTAAAATACGTGAAAAGAACAAAGGTAGGAACAAACAGCTTACTATTCTTCAACCGACCATTTTCTTCTTTTTCGATCACGTTTTCGATTATCTCCATATTTTATTCTAGATCTTTTAAGGTCATTGAGAAAATAATCAGCTGGAGTAACTAGCTGACGTTTTTCAGTTTCTTTGATAAGTTCTTCTAGAAATCTGAGGGGATAGCGGTACACAATTCTTTTAGCAAGTCCTATGCTTACGCCAAATTCACGTTATGTATTATACGCTCTTTTTTGCCACCGCATCTTCCCCAATTTTCGAACATTCACCGTGTTCCACTCCCAAGTGATAAATCGCACGCGCTACAATCAAAAATCTTAAATAAACGCCTTGGATATCTCTTAACTCAACTGTAAGATGTGATATATTATGGTACACTGTCACGATATGAGAGCAGGTCAGGTTTATGTTTGCGAAGAATGCGGACTCGAACTAAAGGTTGCGAAGAGTTGCACTGTGAATGGTAGCCATCCCAAAGGAATATCTTGCACTGAATGCATTCATGTGTGCTGCAATAAAGATATGAAATTGAGAGAGTAGGTTTAGCGTGCTTTCTTAAATTTTCTGCTATCTATATACTAAAAATCAACAAATATGCCGACAAATACGAATCCGAATATTTCTACCAACCCGCTGGTTCTGGTATGGACTTTATACCCGTGAGTTGATTATACACGATAGATAATGTATTAGATATATAAAAAAATTAAAAAGAAAAGGTGAGGTAAAATATGGGAAAAAATAAACGTGGGAAACAAGATGGAACTGGACCACATAAAGATAGTTATATGGCAAAAACTGGACCTAGTGGTAAAAAAAGTGGTCATAAACGAGGGAAATGCAAATAAGCATTCTCCCATTCTTTATAATAAATTCCAGGAATTGAAGGTGAACTAAAATATAGCGCTGATATGAATTTTAATCTACGTCAATGCAGAACACCTGATATTCAACCATCTTTGCCTGAAGGCGTGCCACCAGAGCATTTACAATAATCTTTTTACAATTTTGAGTCAACAGGAGAAACCTATTATTTTTTATGACTACTTTGGTGTTCAAATCCCTTCCCCTGCACTTTTTTTATCCTCATGATTAATTTTGTTTACACAAGCAAATGATACTCCTTTTCAAACCAAATTATCGGTCTGGATTGACCTTAATTTGCCCCTTTAGTGTTCCTTGGTAGAAACTTTCGGAACTATTGGAGCACACGTAAAGATTATATATCTCCATTGCATACTAATTGTTAACAATTAACCCGGGAGGGAAATAAATTGTCAGAAAAACTTAGAGAAAAAACATCTATAACAAATGTCGCTGAAAAAGAACTTGACCTTCTCATCAGGCATATCGATGTCCTAAGAACTGTTCGTGATCACGGGCCTATTGGCATCATACGACTTTCACAAATAACCGGCCAACCCCAGCACATGATCCGGTACTCACTCCGAACACTTGAGCATGACGGCATCATACGACCATCAGCCCAAGGGGCCATCATCACCGATAAAATCCATGAGACCCTTGGTACTCTTGACACAACCCTTGATGATATGATAACGACCATGGGTGATATAAAAAAGAAACTGAAATAAATTTTTTTTCAAAGACATTCACCGCAGAGAATGCTCTCCAAAATTTTTAAATAGGATTAGTAAATTGTCCTTCTCAACCAAAACGAGGTGCAAGACATATGAAACACAAGAATCTATGGATAATACCTATGATAGTAAGTAGCCTGTTAGTAATCGCTACATTTTCTGCCCAAGCGGTAGAAATCACTGATGTAATAAATGATGTAAGCTCAATTGATTATCTAACCGGAGAAACCAAGGTGATAACCTCCTCCCCAGATATTACTGTTGACAATCTTGATATCATCAAAGCAACCTTCACACAACAGGGGATACAAGCCACTGTCAGCCTGCAGGTGAAAGGAAACATTGAAAACAGAGGAAAGATCATCGATCCCTATAGCGACGATATTTTAAATTTTATTGATGCGGTAGAATACGGATTTCAACTCACAACCTCCACAGAAGACTATATAATCAGCTACTCCAACCAAACCGGTCAACTCATATACGGCAATGAGCAAATTAACCTTACCTCCTCTGATTTCTCCGTTGTCGGTGATACCCTTTCGATTTACTTCTCGTTAGTAAGCGCAGATGAAACCTATGAAGATCTCAGTGTAACATCCACCTTCATAAAAGCAAATTTTTCTTCCATTGAATCAGAAGGACTCATCTATCTCTCCGATGTTGCTCCCAATCCCCCGCTTGAGATTATTGAAGCATACGCACCAAACATTGGTTCAATAGGAGAGAACATTCAATTTAACGGCAGTATACAACCTCTCACAGGACAACCCCCCTACACATACCATTGGGATTTCGGAGATCAAGGGACATCATCACTGTTAAATCCGACACATGCCTATTCAAAATCAGGTGATTATACCTATACGTTTACGGTCACTGATCAAGGTGACGGTACCGCAAGTGAGACCGGTACGATCACAATCTCCTCAGAGGGTGGCTCGAATGGTGGTTCTCTTTCAAACCAGATGCTCCTCTTCTTGGCAGTATTGATTATAATCATCGTGATTGGCATTATAGTCATTGTCTGGATCATACGACGGTAAACAGCTGTTCGTATTCTCTTTTTTTTCTTTTTCCTTGAGTTATCTTTTTATGGTGCAAGGTGATGACTTTCACGAGAAGGGACGTACCACATGAAGGATGGCGAAAGCAAATACGCATATAAGAAAAAATCTGCCTGGGAACTTTTTTCTAAACCACAAATCACTAGTGCCTTTGCGTTTGCAGAAGGATATAAAACATTCCTCAACAAAGCAAAGACCGAGCGAGAAGCAATCCATGCTATCGTTGAGGCTGTAAAAAAGGAAAAGAAAAAAATCGTAGTGAACCAAGAAAAATCAGCAGCAGTCGTCATTCCCGGAAAAAAACCAGTACGCGATGGACTGCGCATCGTTATTTCTCATATTGATTCTCCTCGACTTGATTTAAAACAAGTACCGCTCTATCAGGACTCAGAAAGCCATCTTGCTCTTTTTGAAACACATTATTATGGAGGGATTAAGAAATTCCAATGGGTCGTCATCCCCCTCGCATTACATGGGGTGATTGTGAAAAAGGACAAGAAAAAAATTACGTTTACATTAGGAGAGAATGAAAAAGACCCAGTATTTTCTGTACCCGATTTACTTCCACATCTGTCCCACGACATCCAAGATAATAAGAAAATAGATGAGGCGATTAAAGCAGAAAGCCTTGATATCGTGATTGGAAGTGTGCCAGCGAAAGGTGATTTCAAAGAAAAAATTAAAGCCGCGATTCTTGAAAAACTCCACACGGACTATGACATCACGGAGACCGATTTTATCTCAGCGGAGCTTGAAGCAGTCCCCGCCTTCATGGCACGAGATGTTGGGTTTGACCGGTCATTGATTGGTGCGTACGGACAGGATGATCGTATCTGTGCATATGCAGCGTTACAGGCAATCTTAGCACTAAAAAATCCAGAACATACGGTTATGGCTCTCTTTGTTGATAAAGAAGAAATAGGCAGTGAAGGAAACGCATCAGCACAAGCTGCGGTTTTTCTCCGCTCTCTCATCAGAGAACTCGATGCAAATGTTGATGTCGATAGTGTCCTGCTCAAATCAAAGGTGATTTCAGCGGATGTTCAGTCAGCAGTTACTCCGAACTACACCGAGGTCTTTGAGCTGAAAAACGCATCATCGTTGGGGCATGGTGTGGTGATGTCTAAATATACTGGTCATGGTGGCAAATACTCGGCAAATGACGCCTCAGCAGAATATGTTGCTGAAATCAGAGCATTGCTTGACAAGACAAAGATTCCATGGCAAACCGGGGAGCTTGGGAAGGTCGACAAGGGTGGTGGTGGAACAGTCGCAAAATATTTCTCACGCTTAGGAATGGAAGTCATTGATCTCGGTGCACCTGTCCTCTCTATGCATTCACCCTATGAGATTACCAGCAAGGTTGACCTTTATTCATCGTATCTCGCGTACCTTGCCTTCTTAAAAAGTTAGAAACGATTGGTTCATTGGTTAGAACAATAGATTTCATTCGTTTCCAGTTGATATCCCTTCTTGACAATACTCTGGGGTACAGAGTTTATTTGGTTTTTGAGCGATAGGGAACCCAGCCAGATGCATCATCGGTACGGTTGCTTTTTTCCCATGTTTCCATCGGGCGTAAAACCAGTGTGTAAAGAAGAACATCGGGTTTAATATCCATTTTATCTCTGGTGACCAGAAATCGATGTTGTATTTCCAGCATCGAGCGATGACTTCCCATTGCATCTCAGAAAGGTTTTTCAGATTGGTACGATGCTGGTTTCCCAGCATTGCTTCTTTTAACGGGATGAACAAGACTGGTGTGTAAAACATTTTCGCGTTATGATTCTTAAGGTCATCAATAAGGTCCAGTGTTGCACGGACGTCATCCTCTGTTTCATCAGGTTGTCCGGTCATGATGGTGCATAAAGGCCACCAGTCGTAGTCGTTCATGATACCAACTCCCTGTACAACAAGCTCTGGCCAGTTATCAACATTATAGGGGAGTGCTTTTCCTTTCATGTATTTCTTCATCAGACGAACGCTACCGGTTTCGATTCCAACCTCAACAGAGACAAAACGCTTTGGGTAGGCTTTATGTAGCTCTGGTGTCCACCGTGTCTTTTCCAGGAGAATCGGTGATAATTCCTCTAGAAGTTTCTGATCATAGATAACCGGTGCAAGCGATGCATGCGAAAGGAGGATGTGGTCCACACCAGGGTAGGACGCGATAGTCTTGTACAATTTTACGATTTCTTCTCTATTGGGGATGAAACCTGGTTTTGATTTATATAAGAAAATATCTTCTGTTACGGTAAAAATTGTTTTTGCCCCTCCGTTGACATTGGTTTTGACTTCTTCCATGATGTGTTCAAGAGGGACAGAGTATTTCATGCGATTTGTTGGACTACAGAATTGACAGCCTCGTCCGCATCCTCGAGTGATTTCTACCATGCCGTAGCACGCTGCATGTGTTATGGGAAGAATTTTTTTCCTGTTCGGTTTCTTTGCGATAAAATACGATATCACCGATTCGTTGTTCATCATTTTTTTAAATACACTAATAAGGTCCTCTTCTCCTTCTCCTTGGAAAAGAACGTCGATTCCCCATTTTTTTTGCATTCCTGCGTCGTTGATTTGCCAGGAACCTGCTCCGCCAACAATGATCTTTGGTCTGTACTGTTGGATCGCAGGGTGTGTGATGAGTTTTTCGAATTCAGCTGCGTTTAATGCCTCTCCACCAAATCCGATAAGTGAATTGTAGGTTGTTGAAACATAGGCAAGTCCCATAGGATCCATAGATGAGATGCCAACGATCTTTGTGTCTTTACCGATAAATCGGTGTAACTGATCATAATGGGCAACAACGACATTTTCATTCCCGAATTCTTTGATGAGCAGTGATTCTACTTTTCGAAGACCGTAGATCGTTCGTTTTGCTGTTCCATTGGTGTTGCTGGGCAGATTCCCTAGGTGTTCTCGCAGGGCTAAGCCTGAGAGTTTTTTAGGAAATGTACAAATGAATGCCGCAAAGGGATTATCGTCATATTCGTTTGCCTCTGCACGGGATGCAGTAAGAACGATAGGGTACCCGTTTGGGTGGTTATCCATTGATGGTTGCCTCCGCGGTATCACGTCTGAGCAGGATTGTCTTAAACACAGGGTCTTTAATAGTGTCCTGAAGTTTAAGGAGAAACTCTTTCCAGGAAAGTGCGTTGCGAGACCACCGGATCATCTCTTTTTTATGAAGAGAGAGTATTTTAAGGAAACTTTGCCAATTGTATCCTTCCGCTTTCAAGGGCTTTGACCATCCTGCGTCATTCCAGAGATAGGTTGGAAGTCTGTTGCCGAACCAGAGGCTGAGTGAGTCGATATCCCATTCTCTCCCTTTTTCCTCTTTTGATTGTTTTTTTAACATCAGCGGTTCTGGTGGTATAAGTAACTTCATGGATGATCCCCCATATACATGGTAGATGGCTGAGATATTGTCAGACTTCCTTTTATAATTTTAGAAAAAGATTGCTGCCTTTTTTTCTATGATGACAAACCTTTATATATGGGTGACTTCTATATAGCTGAATACTATCCTTAGGGGGATAATACTATGATAAAAAATTCTATAAGAGTATTATGTACGCTTGTCGTTCTCGCATCGATGGTACTCCCATCGTCCGCGATGATTCAATCAAAAACGTATGTTCCGGTGATAAAACCGTTATTTATGGAAGATTTTGATCCACTGGACTCCAACATTACGGTCACGGTAGCAATTAAAGAAATCCGTGCATTGAAAATAATTGATTTACTATCTGACCCTGATTTTTATGTCAAAGTCACGATTAACGATAAAGAATTTATCAGTGATGTGTGGCCGAATATGAAATATGTCGAAAACCCGAATTGGACTGTCTCTACGATAGTTCCTAAAGATAATGAATTCGTCAACATCACCATAGCACTCTGGGATAAAAACAATAAAATGGACCTCCTCTGTGATATCAGCCCAGATGAAGGCAATATTACCCAAGCGCGTACTGCAGAATTGACCTACAGCATCGCAACTGGTGTCTGGTGGGGTGATGATTACCTTGAAGATCCGAGTGGATACGGGCGATTAAGCGGATGTGACGACAATAGCATTTATCAACAGGATCGGGACTGTGAACTCTGGTTTACCATTTCACAAAATGATTTTGATGGAGACGGCCTGCCGTACTGGCTTGAAACAAACATGTATAACACCAGTCCTTTGATCGATAACCGCGGTGAGGATGCAGACCAAGATGGCGTTCCTATCGAATGGGAACATACCTTTGGGTTAACCTATTTTGAATGGGGCCATGATGCAGGATATTACATGGTTTACGATCCGTTCGTCTGGGAAAATCATACGGCACTTGACCCGGACAATGATGGGTTAAACGACATCGAAGAATACAAAACATGGCAATGGGGTTCTGACCCGTTCAGGCAGGATATTTTCGTTGAAATCGACCAGATGCAAAAAGATCCTACGAGCCAAGAGAAAACTGTCCCGCTTGGGGCATATGATCTCTTACGTGATTCGCATGCAAAACACAATATCGTCTGGCATGTCGATGACGGCCGCCTTGGTGGCGGTGAACTTGTTCCCTATAAAGCAGATCTTCAAGAGCAAGACCTTTCTAACTATTACTGGAACTATTTCATGCATCAAAATGCAAGCAACTGGCGGCGAGGCGTCTTCCACTGGGGGTTCGTCGGATATAATGTAACCCAGAATTTTGGTTTTACGTTTTCCTCAAGAATCGGTCAGTTGTCTGCGATTGATTGCTTTTACCTCCCAGCGGTGTACCTTAATTCACAGGTAAAATTTATTCCACTTTTTTCAAGTCTCGTCAGAAAAACGTTTAACAGTGAGGAACAAAGAGCAATGATTTACGCAGGAGTTATCATGCATGAATCAGGACATTCTCTTGGGCTTCATGGACCAGGGGTCGATGTTCAAGACAGCAAATGGCCTTGGCAGATCAATTACTGGCGATATGGACCATATAAGAGTGTTATGAATTACCGATACGTCTACAGCGGTCTTGTTGATTATTCTGATGGCTCTCGAGGGAAAAACGATTATAACGATTGGGCAAGCATCGATCTTACCAACTTCAACCCCCGGACTCATTGGTAAATCAAATCTGCGGAAAAACCACTGAAAGAAATAACGATATTCTTACTTCTTTTTTTTTTATAGCGTATATTTTATCGGTAATTTTTGAACGAAAAATTGGTATTTCCCTCTGCTCGTCCGTGGAATAGAATCCAAATATTCAATCGATAATGAAAATTCATCACCTAATCGACTCTGAACGTTTTCCTTGATATGACAGGTGTCATCATCAGAGAATCCTTCTTTTTTTACAATATGTAGGATAAGCTCTCCTTCATGATCTTGGTACAACTGATATTCTTTCATATTCGGAGAGGATTTTGAGATAAGTTGTAGGACCCCCATTAATGGCACGAGTCGATTGGTGCTCGATACCATAAATTCCTGAACCCGTCCCTCGATCATCTTGAAGAGGGGAACCTGTCTTCCGCATTCGCAATGATGGGTTGAATATGTCGCAATATCTCCGGTTTTGTACCGTATGAAAGGATAAATCCCGGTGTGGAACCCTGTGGCAACAATCTCTCCTGTCTCACCATCCTTTGTTACTGGTTGTCCGTTTCGATTAATAAGTTCTACAAATCCATAGTCCGGGAAGAGGTGATAGGAGTTTGATTTTTCGCAGGTCCCAGCAAGGACACATTGTTCCCGGTGTCCATATTGACCATGTACTCTGCATTGAAAAAATGGTTCGAGGAATTCTCGTTGCCAATCGTAGATGGTTTCTCCGAAACAAAAAATTGCTTTTAACCCTTTCAACTCAATCTTTTTTGAGTTCATATACTGTGCAAGCATCGTGATCGCTGAGGGGTATCCTATAAAATACGCTGGTTGTAGTCGCTTTATTTTTTGTATGTATCTCGGGAGGTTCTCATCCGTCATCCGATACGAGGAAAGAATCAAGGCTTGTGACAACGGTCGGTATTCCCACGGTTTTTCCCTGCCGATGATTTGAACCGATTTATCCATGACCTGGCACCCACCCCGCTCCAAGAGTATTTTGATGTAGGCGAGGTGTTTTGCGAACCAAACTCCTTTTTCAACATAAAATCTGAGGGAAAAACCAGTTGATCCGCCGGTGTTGGTTTCCTCAAAAACGTGCGTCGGATAATTGGTGGCTTTCAATTCGTTTGAATTTTCTTGTACTGTTTCTTTGGTAAGAAACGGGAGTTGTTGAAAATCATCAAATGATTTAATGTGGTTTGGTGTCAAATGTTGTGTTTTGAAGAGTGTGTTGTAGTAGGGTACGTTTTGATATGCGTGATGGAGGAGTGTTGTGAGTTGTTGCCATTGGTAGTTTTGTATGCGGTCGGCGGACCACTCTTCTGAGTGTTTTGCGAAATTATAGGTTTTTTTATATGGGGAACTATACACAAGGGTAGTCAGTGCGATCCCGCGTCCTGTGTCTTCGTTGAAGAGGTATTTCCAGAGTTTGTGCATTTCTCCTCTGCTTTATTGTAGTGTAGGACATGATTGCTACATAATATTTTCTGTACAAAGGATAAAAAGTAGGTGGGCGGCTCTTCTGTTATATCCCATACTTATGAGAGGGGGCGATTACGTAATATTTAAATACTTTTATATATACTATATAATATTAATAAGACATATCATACGAAAAGCGTAAAAAGGATGCACACAAAAAATACTTGAGGAGTCATATGAAGAAAATCATACCAATTTTCATAATAAGTCTCTTGATCTTTAGCGGATGCGGAGCAACAGCGATTCAACCGAATACCTCAGGTGGAAAAACAATGGCTACAAAAAACAATGCCACATCAGTACAGTTTTCCTCACAACCAAGGATTCTGGAAAGAGAAGAATTCGTAAATATTGAACTAAATGGAATGACCTCGCAACTGATGGAACCAAACAAGCCAGTGTTACCTATCTTCATAAAAACCTATCAGCTACCCTTCGGGTCAAAGTCCATAACTGTGACATGTACTCCGAAAGACATCAACACCATAACCCTCACAAAAAAAGTCATATCCGCCCGAATCGCCCCATTATCAAAAATGAATCAAATCACAACATCGATAAAAGATATGTCAGTATACAACAGTACCGCATTCTATCCAAGCAGCTGGTACAGATGTGATATCGGTGCAGGACGAGACGAGAATGGAAGCGAAATCATTTTTGTTAAAATCGTATGCTATCCAGTTCGATATTCTCCAGGTAACAACCAGATAGAATATACAACTTCTTTTGATGTTGATATGACCTATGAAGCACCCCTGGTAACAGTACAAACCAATGACACCTATGATATGGTCATTATCGCCCCAAAATCATTTAAATCAAGACTACAACCACTCATCGATTTTAAGAACTCCAAAGGACTAAAGACGACATTTAAAGCAGTAGAAGATATTCTTACTGAATACACAGGGGTTGACCCGCCAGAACAAGTGAAATATTTTATTAAATATGCGTACGACACTTGGGGCATTCACTATGTGCTTCTTGTCGGTGGATTAAAATCCCATCTTTTTGCAAACGATAAAGATACACGGTCCGCAGGCTGGAACGCATGGTGGGTCCCAGTTAGATACGTCAATATCCCACAAGATGACGATGAAGGATGTTTATCTGATCTCTACTATGGATGTTTGTACAATGCAACCGGTGGTTTCGACAGTTGGGATTCAAACGGAGACGGTATCTATGCTGCTTGGAACGCACCAGGCGTTCCGAAAGACACCTTCGATATGTACCCTGAAATCTATGTCGGTCGATTACCAGTTACAAACAAGATAGAAGTGGATCATATGGTGAAGAAAATCATTACCTATGAACGCAGCAGTCCTGAAGAGAAACCCTGGTATAACACCTTTGTTGGCGTTGGTGGAAAAACCTTTGATTATTTTGAAGGTAAACCAGATGGTGAATATCTTTGCGACCTTGCCTTTAACTATACGAAAAATGCAATCCCTGATTTGAATCTTGTGTCCGTATATTCAACAAACAAGAACACCAGTGGGTTTGTTCCCGTAGTAAACGATATCCAAAAAGCGATATCCCAAGGTGCTGGGTATGTTGATTTCGAAGGACATGGAAATCCCTTTGTCTGGGATACCATCTGGTATAATGGGACATATCCGAATGATTGGTGCGGTGGTATTACTCTTTATAACTTTCTGAAGGTATCAAATGGTGAAAAACTTCCTATTGTCGTTGTCGGTGGCTGTCATAATGGGTTGTACAATGTCTCACTTCTCAAGACATTAAGTCATAAAACTGGTTCTCAGTACTTCTGCTATGGTGTGCCGATCCCTGTTTGTTTCAGTTGGGGTTTAGTGGTGAAATATCCTGGGGGGGCAATCGCATCAACCGGCTGCACCGGTTTTGGGATGGGGTATCAGGGAAACCCGGTAAGCCTTAGTGCAGAACTTGAATCGAACTTCTTCTATGAAATAGGGAACGGTTCGACGAACCTTGGGCAGGCTCATAGTGGTGCAATTCAAAAATTCCTTGCTGAAGAAGAAATAAACCAGATCGAAGCGTTCGTTATTACGAACTGGGCGTTGTTTGGAGATCCTAGTTTACGATTAGGTGGTTATCCCTAACCAAATTTCCTATTTCGTATTTCGTATTTCGTAATAAAACTTAAATAATTTCCGCCATCGATAATTATAAGAATATTATGTTTTTTCATTTGATAAATTACTTCTTATCTTTGATGTAAAAATAAAGGTATCTGACAGACGATAATTGATAGAAAATTTTATATATAAGTTATTTTATTACCTTTAAAAGCATATCGAAAAGTATAAAATAAATACGGGGGCGTAGGCAAATGGTTCAAATGCAATCTAAGAAGAAAAAAGAAAAAAGACAGAGCATTGAAGAAATCATTCAATGCCCTGAATGTAATAGTACACATTTAAGTAAAGATTATGCACGCGCAGAACTTGTCTGCGCGGATTGCGGTCTTGTCATCGATCAAGATTTCATCGATCATGGTCCAGAGTGGAGAGCCTTTGATAGTGACCAACGGGAAAAACGGGCACGTGTCGGTGCCCCAATGACCTATACGATACACGATAAAGGTCTTAGCACGATGATAGGCTGGAAAAACAGAGACTCCTACGGAAAATCTATCCCTACCAGAAACAGAGCACAACTCTATCGACTACGAAAATGGCAACGACGTATCAGAATCAGTGATGCAACCGAACGAAACCTAGCGTTTGCATTATCTGAACTTGACCGAATGGCATCAGGCATGGGTTTACCAAGAACCGTACGAGAAACCGCAGCAATGGTCTATCGAAAAGCAGTCCTGAAGAACCTAATCCGCGGTCGCAGCATCGAAGGCGTATCCGCATCCGCATTATATGCTGCTTGCCGACAATGTAACGTGCCAAGAACCCTTGATGAGATTGCCGCATCCTCCCGAGTTTCTCGCAAAGAAATCGGAAGAACCTACCGATTCATCGCACGAGAATTAGGATTGAAACTGATGCCAACATCACCACAGGATTACATCTCACGATTCTGCAGTGAACTGAAGTTGAGCGGTGATGTACAAGCCAAAGCAATTGAGATTTTAAAGGATGCTGCCGATAAAGAACTCACCAGCGGTCGGGGACCAACCGGGGTTGCTGCCGCATCGATTTATATTTCCTCAATCTTATGTGGTGAACGACGAACCCAACGAGAGGTCGCTGATGTTGCTGGTGTCACCGAAGTGACGATTAGAAACCGATACAAGGAACTGGCTGAACGACTCGACATCGATATTATCCTATAAACGACTATGACCCGTTGGTACACTGAAAAAAAGAAAGAGCACTTCTACAAAGAAGCAAAACGAACCGGTTATCGCGCGCGCTCAGCCTTTAAGTTACAACAAATTCAAAGCCGGTTCCATCTTATTCCAAAGAACGGTATCGTAATAGACCTTGGTGCTGCTCCTGGTGGATGGAGTCAAGTGGCAAAAGAACTTGTCGGCGAACAAGGGGTTGTTATCGGAGCGGATCTCTCATCGATCAAACCATTAGAGAACATTCAGTTTATCCAAGGTGATATTACGAAATCTGAAACCGTTGAACAGATCAAGGATTTGATGAATGGGAGGAGCGCAGATGTCGTTTTGTCTGATATGTCACCTGATATCTCAGGAAATTATTCTGTTGATCAAGCACGAAGCGCGTGGTTATGCGAATGCGCACTCCATACCGTACAAAAAGTGTTACGACCCGGCGGTCATTTCATCTGTAAAATCTTTGAAGGGGAGGATACGAAATCATTTATCGAAAAAGTAAAACAACAATTTATGGTTGTGAAAACTTTTTCTCCTGAAGCGTCACGTAAAAGTAGTTCTGAGGTCTATATCCTGGCGAAATCGTTTAAAAAACCTTATAAAACTAACGATGAATCATTTGAACAAACCAATAAAAGAGTATATTATATAGAAGCTAATATCAGTTAAGTTTTAAAAATGGTAGAAACAATGGTTGACCAATCCCTCTCTCTTGAAATATTTCTGAAACATACCTACGAGGACATCGAGAAAAAAATAAAGGAAATTATCATTGATCAGAATATTTTAACGATTTTAAAAGATGGGAAACGGTTACGACCAATGCTTGGAGCAATCTCATTTAAAGTATGCACCGGTGGGAAAGAATCAACGCAACTGTATCAGCAGTTCTTAGAAGGAGCAGTCGCAATTGAGCTTGCCCATGGCGCTTCTTTGGTCCATGATGATATCATCGATGGCGATTTAACCAGAAGAGGTGAACCTGCGTTCTACATTAAAACCGGTATCGATAACGCGATCCTCATTGGCCATAAAATGCTGGTGATGGGATTTAACCTCGCATTATCTCATGGGGAGAGGATAGCAAAACTGTATGTGAGCGCATGGGGCGGGACCCTTGATGGTCAACTCAATGAAATCAATTTCAACAGCAAAGACCTCCAAGATATGAACATCACGGCAGATTCTAAGTTCTTCCAGGTATACAGCAAAATCATTGACTTAAAGACCGCAACACTATTTTCTGCAGCATGTAAGGCTGCTGCGTATTGGGCGAATGCGTCCAATGAGATAGCAGATCTTCTTGCGGAATACGGTAGGGAGGTTGGATTTGCCTATCAGCTCGCCGATGATTTAGTCGATCTTGAGAAAGGCGAGATGATTGAC
>Ga0315536_1000325_pt1 | contig 23967 bp, 15 predicted proteins | sample SalMarSW160230MG_FD_203093 | JGI IMG/M metagenome (GOLD analysis project Ga0315536, IMG submission 203093) | Salt marsh sediment microbial communities from the Plum Island Ecosystem LTER, Massachusetts, United States - Salt Marsh Sediment SW1602-30 ...
AAAAGAATTGTTATCGGGTTTCATACAATCCATAAAATAAAAATAAAATTATAAAGATTGGGTTAAGATTGACGCAGTAACTAGTGTTACTAAAAGAGCTATTAAGATCAACATTCGATTTATAAATTTTTGATGCTTTTCAGATGAAACGCTATAAAATCGACTTTTTTTAATTATCACCGAAAGCACTACTGTGAATCCTATCACGAGACTTAAGGGGATCATTTCCATTAAATTAAATGGAAAAATAAAGGGTGGTGGTTCCTCTGTGCTTACTGGTTTTAATAAGATTAGCTCTTCATAATTAAGATTTCCCATAGTGTCGTTTGCATAAAATCTTATTACTATACTGTCATTTTCTGACAAACTATCCCATAGATTTTCCCATAAATCCTGATCTACTTTGCCATATATCCCTGAAAATATAATATCTTCGCCAGTACCAATAATTCTATACCAACAAGTAGCCAAATCTGCATCAGTTATATAAACCTCAAAGAAGGGTGAATCTCTTCCTACTTCTTGGTAATTTAGTGGTAACTGAATATTAATTAATGGAGCTACTATGTCTTTTCTAAGAAATATCGAATTAAATCCTCCATTACCTAATGTATCATTTGCAAATATGTAGATTGTAATCGTTCCGTTCCCAAATTGAGCCCATATATCTTGTTCAATCTGCAATAGTAGATATTGATCAATAGTGCCATCCCAATCGTACCTAAGAGTAGTAATAGTTCCATTGCTTAACTGATAAGTGATTTGTGATATTCCATTAGGATCAATAGCATATAAGTATAATAATGGAGCTAGAGATCCATATAAATCTCCTTCACTGGGGTTATATATATTGATCTCTGGTCCAAGTATATCCCTGTAGATCGAGATATTTACCGATCTTAGATTCCCTACGCTGTCATTAGCAAAGAAAATTATTGTTATTGTTCCATTAGGCATTAGATCCCAATCATTTTGATTAATATTACCCCCCCAATTCCTTATGGGAGTTGTTGTAACTGGGCTATAGAGTTGATACCATATTCGATCTATTATGTTTAGATCATAGAAATCTACAAAAAGCTCAGGAGCTGTGGTGCCAAATAATTCAAAAGGATCAGGAGAATTTATCGTAATAGATGGTGCAGTGGCATCTTTCAGTAAAAGAATTATATCACTACCTAAATTACCTAATGTGTCATTGATAAAGAAATTTAGATATACAAAACCATTTCCAAATAAATTCCATAAACTTTCATCGATAACACCAGTCCAATTAGTATTATCCGTCTTGATTGATCCATTATTTAAATAATACCATATTGAGTCAATAGCTGCACTTGCGATATATAATTCTAATTCAGGAGGTAATACGCCTACTAATGCACCATCATCAGGTTGTAATATTGTAATTACTGGATCATAGATGTTTTTTCTAACGATTACATTATTATAGGCAATATTGAAAATAGAATCAACAGCAGTGAAACGTATTGTTACCGTTCCATTACCCATAAGGTCCCACGTAGCACTATCTATAGTACCTGTCCATACAATAAGCCCAGTCGCTATGGTTTCATTATATAATTCGTACCAAACGGTTTGAAGATGAGGATCATAAATCGTTAAATCGATATTGGGTGCATCTATTCCGAATAAATCATTTTGTCTGGGAGAATGAATAATTATAGAAGGCGCAATTACATCTTTATATATCATAAAGCTTAGAGTTCCAATATTTCCTAAACTGTCATTAGCATACAATATGAGATATACAGTTCCATTTGGCATTATAGCCCAATCAGCAGCATCGATAGATCCCTCCCATTGTCGAATACTTGTAGTTAAACTTCCATTTGTTAATTGATACCAACTCTGATCAATACCATTTAGATCATAAAAATCCACCGAACATATCGGTTCAACTAATCCAAACACATCGAATTCAGAGGGGTCATTTACTGTGATTATTGGATTTTTTATATCTTTATAAATCGTTCTAGAATGAATAGAATTGACATTCCCCGCAGAATCATTGGCATAGAAATAAATCGTGAACGTTTCTTCATCCATTAAACCGTCCCATATACTCTGATTGAGAAGTTCTGACACTCCACTCTCCAAAATTATCTTAATTCCATTAACAACGTACCACAAGGAATCAAAATTTAAATCGGTAGCTGTAACTTGAACATCAGGTCGACTGTTCCAATAAGTATTATCAGTAGGCAAGTTAATTGTTAAGGTAGGATCAGTGATATCCTTGTGAATCATGCGAGAATGGAGATAATTGATGTTCCCGGCTGAATCGTTGGCATAAAAATAGATAGTGAAGGTTTCTTCAGCTAATAAAGCATCCCATATGCCCTGATCGAGTAATTCTACTACTCCACTCTCCATCATGATCTTGATGCCATCAACAACATACCACACGGAATCAAAATTCGTATCTGTTGCCGTAGCTTGAACATTAGGTCGTGCGTTCCAATAGGAATCATCCACGGGTAAATTAACCATCAAAATAGGATCGGTGACATCCTTATGAATCGTTCTAGAATGGAGAGAATTGACGTTCCCGGCTGAATCGTTGGCATAGAAATAGATAGTGAAGGTTTCTTCAGCTAATAAAGCATCCCATATGCCCTGATCGAGCAGTTCTGATACTCCACTCTCCATCATGATCTTGATGCCATCAACAACATACCACACGGAATCAAAATTCGTATCTGTTGCCGTGGCTTGAACATTAGGACGCACATTCCAATAGGTATTATCTAATGGTAAATTGACCATCAGAATAGGATCAGTAATATCTTTATGAATCGTTCTAGAATAAAGGGAATTTACATTCCCCGCGGAATCATTTGCATAAAAGTAAATCGTGAAGATCTCTTCATCCATCAACCCATCCCATATACCTTGATCGAGCAGCTCTGATACTCCATTCTCAAGCATGATCTTGGTGCTGTCAACAACGTACCATACTGAATCGAAATTTATATCGGTACCTGTAGCTTGAAAATAAGGACGCGTGTTCCAATATGAATTATCAGTAGGCAAGTTAATCGTCAAGGTGGGATCAGTGATGTCTTTATGGATGGTTCGCGAGTTAAGTGAATTGAGGTTCCCTGCTGAATCATTGGCATAAAAATAGATCGTAAAGGTCTCTTCAGCTGATAAAGCATCCCATATCCCCTGATCGAGCAGTTCTGATTCACCATTCTCCAGGATGATCTTGGTATCATCAACAACGTACCACACGGAATCAAAATTTGTATCTGTTGCCGTGGCTTGAACATTAGGTCGACTGTTCCAATAGGTATTATCTAATGGTAAATTGACTGTCAGAACAGGATCAATGATATCTTTATGAATCATCTTAGAATAGATGGAATTAACGTTCCCCGCTGAATCATTCGCAATGAAATAAATCGTAAAGGTCTCTTCATCCATCAATCCATCCCATATATCTTGATCGAGCAGCTTTGATATGCCATTGCCTAAAATTATCTTAATTCCATTAACAACGTACCATACTGAATCGAAATTCGTATCTGTTACCGTAGCTTGAATATTAGGTCGAGCATTCCAATATGACCCATCCACTGGGAGGTTAATCGTTAAGGCAGGATCAGTGATATCCTTGTGGATGGTGCATGAATAGAGTGAATTGATGTTCCCAGCGGAGTCATTCGCAAAGAAGTATATCGTGAAGGTCTCCTCATCCATTAACCTGTCCCATATGCTCTGATTGAGAAGTTCTGCTACTCCATTCTCAAGCATGATCTTGGTGCCGTCAATAACGTACCATACTGAATTGAAATTCGTATCTGTTGCTGTGGCTTGAACATTAGGACGCACATTCCAATAGGTATTATTTAATGGTAAATTGACCGTCAGAACAGGTCCAGTGATATCCTTGTAGATGGTGCTTGAATAGAGAGAATTGATGTTCCCAGCGGAGTCATTCGCAAAGAAGTATATCGTGAAGGTCTCCTCATCCATTAACCCGTCCCATATGCTCTGATTGAGAAGTTCTGCTACTCCATTCTCAAGCATTATCTTAATTCCATTAACAACATACCATACTGAATCGAGATTTAAATCGGTAGCTGTAGCTTGAACATCAGGTCGTATATTCCAATAGGTATCAACTAATGGTAAATTGACCGTCAGAACAGGTTCAGTAATATCCTTATAAATGGTCTTAGAATGGAGTGAATTAACATTTCCGGCTGAATCATTGGCATAAAAGTAAATAATAAAAGTCTCTTCAGTTGATAGAGAGTCCCATATATCTTGATCGAGCAGCTTTGATATGCCATTGCCTAAAATTATCTTAATTCCATTAACAACGTACCATACTGAATCGAAATTGGTATCTGTTGCCGTGGCTTGAACATTAGGTCGAACATTCCAATAAGTATTATCAGTAGGCAAGTTAATTGTTAAGGTAGGATCAGTGATATCCTTGTGAATAGTCCTAGAATGGAAAGAATTAACATTCCCCGCGGAATCGTTGGCATAGAAATAGATCGTGAAGGGCTCCTCATCCATCAATCCATCCCATATCCCCTGATCGAGTAGTTCTGATACTCCATTCTCCAAGATTATCTTAATTCCATTAACAACGTACCATATGGAATCAAAATTCGTATCAGTTGCAGTTGCTTGAATATTAGGTAAAGAATTCCAATATGTATCCTCTCCAGGTAAGTCGATTGTTAAAATAGGATCACTAACATCCTTAAAGAGATCTAAGAAATATGAATCGTTCACATTTCCAGATGTATCATTTGCATAAAAATAGATCCTAAACGAGGTTCCATCTGGAATTATATCCCACAATGCTATGTTTAAAGCTTCGGGAATTCCATTTTCAAGACCCTCCTTTTGACCATCTATTTCATACCAAACAGATTGAAAATATGTATCTGAAACTGAAACTTGGATTGTAGGACGTACATTCCAATAAGTATGATTATTTGGAGTAATAATATCTAAAAACGGAGCTTGTGTATCTTTATAGAGATCTAATACAATAACTTCGTTTCTATTTCCTGAAGTATCATTAGCATAAAAACTGATATTAAATTTACCTTCAGAAAGACTGTTCCAGAATGTACTTAATAAAAATTCTGCAGTTTCATTCTGAAGTTCTTCAGTTTGTATAAATTCTCCCACGTGATACCAGATTGAATCTAGATTTATTTCATTGACACTTACGTTTATTTGAGGAGAGGAGGACCAGATTGTATTATTATAAGGTGAGATAACTGTCAAAATTGGAGGAAGATCATCTCCATCATTCCAAATTGGATAATTATCTAGTGCATTTGCAGGACCATCGATTAAATATGGAGTATCTCCGATTCCATCGTCATTAGCATCAATTCCTCCGTAATCATCCCAATAATTACCTATAGCATCATAATCCCATCCTGAATCGGTCCCAGCATCATACACGTTTATTCCATTATTAGTAAAATTGTTATTATAAAATGTGTTTGATTCAGATCCAGTGGAAGTAAGGTTAATGCCAACAATACTATTAGAAAAGAGATTGTTTTGATAAAATTTACTTTTGTTAGTATCTTGGATAAGAATCCCGATATCATTATAAAATAAATCATTGAAAAAGAAGGAAGAATTATCTACGTTAACTAATTCAATCCCATATTGATTATAATAACTCAGATTATTATCAAATAGTTGAGCATTTATTGAGTTTTCTATTTTAATGCCCGCAAAATTCGAGCAATTATAAAATGTACAGTTTTGAATTACAAAATAAGAATATTGAGAATTATTTACCAATATACCAGGCCCTTTCTCCTCACAATCAAGCAATATATCATGTATAATATAAGGATCATCCCAACTGCCTGATCCATTACACCATTCAAACAGGGCTTCAGTTTCAGTCCAATTGTCATTAATTATTATACGTGAAATACCAGAAGGGTAATTAGGTTTATTAGAAGAATGTAAACTTATCGAATCATTAATTTTAAGCCCATTATTTACTGGGAAAGGATTGACATTGAAAAAGCATGAGATTATTATTAATGTTAGAGACAAACAGTAAAGTAAGTTTCTTTCAATATGGTAATTTGCCACATTCTTCATTTTTCAAGCACTTATTGGATTTATTAAAAGATTAATAAACAATTTAGTTTCTTGACATTAAATAATTTTATGCTCCTCTATTTTTTCACGGGACAAATGGGATCTTTGACAAAATCTTAAATTTTCATTATAGATCTCTATAGACAACATTTATATAGTGAATTTACCATATCTCTCTTGAAATTCTAACTTAATCCAAAAAGAAGAAAAACTATGATATTTCAAGGATTTGATCCATTTTTTATTATAATGCCCGCTATTATTTTTGTTTTAATCATATTTAGTTGTTGGTTTTTAGCGGGATTTAAAGTGATTCTGGAATATGAAAGGCTTGTAATTTTCAGGTTGGGAAAATATAAACGTACGATTGGTCCTGGTGTTGTTTATGTGCTCCCATTGCTCGAAAAATCTCGAAAAGTAAGTTTAAGAATCATAACTGCTGACATTCCTCGCCAAGAAGTTATAACTAAGGATAATATCCCCGTTTTAGCAAATACGGTTGTCTATTATAAGGTAGAACGTCCTGAAGATGCTGTGATAAAGATCGAAAATTTTGCTTTTGCGGTAACGCAATATACTCAAGCGGCTTTGAGAGATGTGGTAGGAAACATGGAATTAGACAGCGTTTTAACTGAAAGAGAAGTTATAGCTACAGATATTCGTAATATTGTAGATCAGGAAACAAATGAATGGGGAATTGATATCAAAAGCATTAAAATTCAGGAAATCGAATTACCCGCAGAAATGAAGAGGGCTATGGCAAAACAAGCTGAAGCAGAACGTGAGAAACGAGCAGCTATAATTGCATCAGAAGGAGAAGTAGGAGCTGCTGAAAATCTCTCAAGAGCAGCTACAATAATGGCAAGTCAACCGGGAGCACTTCAAATTCGAACCCTACAAACAATAAGAGATATATCACAAGATCCATCTGAAAAAATAATAATTTTTATGCCGGGAGACCTTGGTAATATACTCAAGAAATTATAATATACTGGTGAAGAATTATGAGTAGAAGCTTAGATCGAAATATTCGATACGTACAAATTGCTTTTAATCACACCAGTAATGATGTAGCTCGTATTTTACCCCAGATTCCTCACGATCCAAGAATTATAATTGAAGCTGGAACACCTTATATTAAAAGGGAAGGAGCAGCGGGAATAAGATTTATTCGAAGGTTTTGGCCGGGAATAGTAGTTGCTGATCTTAAGGTCACAGATGGTGCATATGAAGAAGTAAGTTTCGCTTATCGCTCGGGAGCTAATGCGGTGACGGCTTCTGGAACTGCACCGATAGAAACTCTTGATTATTTCAACGAAACTTGTAAGAATTTTGCAATATATTCAATGATTGACATGCTTGGGCAAGATAATCCTTTAAAACACCTCATAAGACTTAAAACTAAACCTAATGCAATTGTTATTCATAAGGGACGAGATGAAGAAGTTAATCCAAGGAACATAATTAGGTATAAAGACATTAATAAAATTCGTTCAAAATTCGATGTCCTTGTTTCTGTTGCTGGAGGATTAGATCAAATTAGCGTCAGAAAGGCATATTTTAACGGTGCTGACATTGCCATTTTAAATATCGTGAAACCATCAGATAATAACAAGGGTATACTCGATACAAACAATTTTCGAATAGCAGTTCCTTCGATTCTTCAAGAAGTAGGATCTTAAAAATTAAATCTTTTTTTTTAATTTAATTTTATTTTTTTTATCATTAATTTTAGAAAATTCAAAATAAGAGAAGTGACATCTGAGATATATACCCGCCTTTCTGTTAGATAACCGGTCACCCAGATATCCGTGAGGCATCAAACTATGCGGTCTACCTAAAGCTCGTTCCAAACACTCATCGCTTTCATTTGACCTTACACTAAAGGTTTTAGCTCGTTCCAACCAATCCCTTCTCCAATTTCTCTGGCTTATATCCAAGTCATTAATATGCGAAAAAGGGCAGTGTCGTTTCAGTTGCTAAAACATGGTTTTCACCATGGTAGTTCTCTACTCCTTCTTTGGAATGGTGAGGCGAGGTTCCTCAGCAGGTCAAGCCTACCGTCAGCCTCATATCTCATCTGTCACGTGAAATTATGAAGAATTTATCATTTAATTATTTTTACTTTTTAAGGACTTCAAGAATAAAAATCAATGAACGAGAAAAAAATAGAATCAAAGGAGATTTTACCAAAGGTACGAATATAGTTCTATTGTTTCGGGAGGTATAATAATAGTATTTAGATTCAGAAGATTATTTTTGTTTTTCGTAAGAATAGAGGTAAGAATGCTTTTTCAAGTCAAAAAATAATGCTATAAAGAGTCCAATACCTAAAATAACGGCTGTATATCCTATAAGTTCATATTGATTTAAAAAAATAATTCCAATAGTTAATCCTCCTATTTCTATGAACCCAGTTGCCACCAGCGGTGAAATTACTTGGGCGATTGACTGAATATTTGTCGTCATCCCGGACACTATACCTTGTTTATCAGCATCCACTGCTTTAGTAATATTACTCTGTATTAATGAGGGTAGGAATACCATACTGAATACGAATGTTGGAATGAATGCAAAAATCATCCATAATTCTTCCATAAAAGGAAAGGCTGCAAAATTTACAATGAGGAGAATTGAAGCTAATAATAATATTCTTTTTTCTCCTACTTTCTTAAAAAGTGGTTTCATGAGAAACCCCCCATATATCATTATTGTTACCCCTGCTAGTGTTAAGACAAGGCCAATTACGAGCGTGGAAGCTCCATATCGTTCAAAAAGAATCAATGACATGCTAGAATTAAACATGACTGTGATGGAGAATAGCAAGAAAACTTGAACAAAACGTACTATAATTTCTCCCGTAAATGTCCTTAATCTTTTTTCGGATGCTAATTCTCTGATATTTTTTCTTTCTTTGAGATCTGAGATTCGATCTTTGGGCATACTTTCTATTAATACCCTTATTGTTAAGACCATGGCAATTATGGACAATGTTACCGCGACTAAAGAAGGATATCTCCAATTAATTTCTCCCAATAAACCTCCTATTAATGGCCCAAAAATCATCCCTACTGTCTGTCCAACCATTATTTTACCCATTTCAGATGCTCGAGTTGATGGCGTTGTGATATCGGATATGTACGCACGTATAACGGGTATTTGACCTCCAAAAACTCCATCTAAAATTCGTGAGAAAAGAATAACGTTAATATTTGGAGAAAATGCTAAAATTAAAAACGATACTCCAGTTCCAGCTTGAGAGATAAGAAGTATTGGCTTACGACCATACTTATCGCTCAATTTTCCCCATATGGGTCCAAAAATGAAAGCACTGAGTGCATTGGAAGAGACTAAAAGCCCCACAAATAACGGAGATGCCCCCAAATCCGTAATAATAACGGGAAGAAGTGGTAATACCATACTGTAACCGAAAACATCCACCATAATACTGAGAATAATGGTAAACATCGCTTTTCTTGGATCTATTGAATAAGTACTAAGATGATTAGCATGTTCTTCTTTTGTTTGAAATTTTCTATCAGTCATGGGCGAGTCCAAATTCAAGAATTAAAGGTTTAAATGATAAATTAAATATACAATTCAAAATAATGTTTTTCGATTTTAATGTCAATTTGTCCTTTACTAGTCATTTTACCGAAAAGTTAATAATAAAAAAAATTGAAAATTTTTAGTTTGATATGGTTTATTTAGCATATTACAGTATAATTAACCCTGCTCCCCCATTAATTAATAGGAGTACGTTCATAAAAATGGATGCTGTTAAACTCATCACTACCAATAGAGTATTAATACTCGGACCTGCTGTATCTTTGAATGGGTCTCCAACTGTGTCTCCAGTTATTACTGCTTTATGAATGTCTGTTCCCTTTCCTCCAAGGTTTCCATCCTCTACATATTTTTTTGCATTATCCCAAGAACCACCAGCGTTGCTCATGAAGACAGCAAAAACGAATCCAGATAAGATTGCTCCCGCCAAGAAAGCACCTAATGCAGCTATTCCGAATAATGCTCCTACCGCAATTGGAATAGCTACCGAAATGATACTAGGTATAATCAATTCATGTAGAGCACCTTTAGTGGCAATAGCGATGGTACTATGAAAGTTAGCGGGCTCTTCTCCTGTTAATATCTTAGGATTAGATTCAAATTGACGTCTAATCTCGTCTACCATTTTAGCAGCATTCCTCTGAACTGCCAAAATTAAGAGTGCTGAGAATAACGCAGGAACCACAACCCCTATAAATGCTCCAATTAATACGTTGAGATTTAATAAGCTTATATCTGCCATTTCAACACCAGCTTCCTCAGCAAAGGAAAAAAGCAGTGCTAAAACAGTTAAATTGGCCGCACCTATTGCAAAACCTTTTGTAATTGCTTTCGCAGTATTTCCGGCTGAATCCAATCTGTCTGCAGTACGAATTACCTCTTCACCTAAATCTCCTTGTTCAGCGATACCACGAGCATTATCCACAATAGGTCCATATGCATCATTCGAGACTATTGTCCCTACGATAGAAAGTAAACCAACAGCAGCCATTGCAACTCCAAAAATTCCATCAAGCATGTAGGATAAAACCATGGCAGCTATAATTCCTAGAGCTGGAGGGACAACGCTGATAAGACCATAAGCAAAACCTGAGAGGATAACCACCGCATGACCTTCTTTTGCAGAATTTGCTATATTGAGTGTGGGTTTTCGATCATCTCTCGTAAAATAATCACTTGTAAATCCTATGATTATTCCACTAAACAGTCCGAGAATTGTAGCAAAATAATTTCTCCACAATCTAAATACAATATCGCCTGAAGACGTTAGTGCCACCCATAATACGAATAAAAAGGCAAGGCCCACAAAAATAACTGTGGTGATGTAAGTACCACCATTCAGTAATTTTCCCGGATCATCTGACCGTTTTGACTTAATATAATATATTCCAATTACAGATGAGATTAAACCTACTCCAGATAAAACCAACGGAAATAATGCAAGTGTAGCTCTTTCAAGCCCAGTAAATAAAGCAAATGCTAGTATCATCGCAGCAACGATTGATGCAATATAAGAATCTAAGAGATCGCTCCCCATACCTGCGATATCGCCCACATTATCGCCGACATTGTCCGCAATTGTAGCAGGATTGCGGGGATCATCTTCGGGGAGATTATATTCAGCTTTTCCAACTAAATCTGCTCCCACGTCAGCCGTTTTGGTGAATATACCTCCTCCTGCTTTCATGAATAATGCTATGCTACTTGCACCAAAACTAAAGCCTAGTACTATTTGGGGGCTTCCAAAAATCCAATAAACAACTGAAACTCCAATTAATGCCGCACCAACAACAGCTAAACCCATCACAACTCCGCCAAAGAAAGCAACATTAAATCCGGGCTTAATACCTTTTGTACAAGCTTGTGCTGAACGAGTGTTTGCCTTTACACCAACCATCATGCCGATATATCCCGCTAACATCGATGCGAGTGACCCAAAAACATATGCAAGAGATTGTTCCCAATTAAAAAATACTGCATATCTAAAAGTTAACTGGGGAGGTGAGGGCAATAGGAAGAAAATAATAAGACCTAATCCTGCGACAAAAATACTCAAGACCTTATATTGAACTTTAATGAAAGTTTTTGCTCCTGCTTCAATATATCCGGATACTTCAACCATTCGTTCATTGCCAGGATCCTCCTTCATGACTAATTTGGCAAAATAAATTGCTAAAACTATGGCTATAACACCAGCAATTAAAGCAACAAAGATAAATAATTCAGACATATTTTTCACTTTATTATTTTTGTTTAAAATTTTTGATATTTAAAAATATATAAATATGTATTTGCCGAAATGCTATAAATATTTTTAATTTTACACTTCTGTTTAATTAATTAATTCAACTTTTTGAAACAATAGAGAGAATCTATTATAAAATTAGATATTTTTATTAAATTAATTACAAAAAAAGCCTTTTTATTGCAGATTATCCTTATTCTTTTTCTTAATATATTCTGGAGTATGAGTTTGCTCGCATTTTCTCCGTGATTCCCAGTTTTTCCACGTGTTATCAAGTATCTTTTCAACTTCTTCATCATCTACTTCTTTTTTCTCTTTATGTTTCATAATTAACTCCATTAAGAATTTATAATATTAAATTCATTATTGTTAAATCCCCATGATTTTAGTACAGCTTCCGCATTGCTAATTAATTCATGTAAAAACTGTTTCATTGGAATTACTTCTTTAGAATGAACAATTGCTGCTGAAGGAGCCATGAAATTCTTTTTATTGTAAAGATAAATTCTTTTGTGGAAATCCTCGGAAAAAATATCAGTTTGTAACCATTTCTGTTTTACTCTCAATGGTACGGGGCATTCATTAGTTGTCATTAGTACGGTTCCTAAACAGACTCCATCTGCACCCATCGCTAAAGCACCTAAAAAGCCTCGTGCATCACCAATACCTCCAGCAGCAATCATTGGGATTTTCAAGTACTTTTTCATTAATGTAATATTCACGAGAGTTGTATTTGAATTTGGATTCTTAAAGCCAGTACCCTCTAGACCTAATATTGTTACTGCATCCGCTCCTTCACTTTCAGCTGAAAGGGCATGGTTCAATAAAGTACATTTATGTATCCAATAACCCCCAGCTTCATGAACCCTTTTTTCAATAAATGAGGATTTGTATCCTGAAGTCGTGAAGACCTTGCATCCTTCAGCAAGAGCAATCTCCACGTATTTTAAATAACGCTCATGGGTCGATTCTTCTTCAATATTTTTATCTAAAGCTCGATGAGGTAACGATAAATTCACCGCAAAGGGTTTATCTGTAAGTTCTTTCATCCTTTGAAGGTCGGTTTTAAAATCATCAAATTCGGGAAAATTGAGGGCAGTGATCATTCCTAAACCACCCGCTTCTGAAAACGGATAAGCGAAATCAGATTTGCCCCACCCACCAAATGCACCCATAATTAAAGGATATTGAATTCCACACATCTGCGTTATCTTTGTTTTCCAAATCATCACTTAGAGGAATGACTAATGATTAAAAAATTAAATTGACAAATAAAGTATCTAGTGTTTTACCCAATTTTTATATTTTTCAAATTAAATTTCTAAATCGTTATCATACGTAAAACTTAGAATGTAAATTATTAAAAAAAAATGTCAAAAATTAAAGAGGTTTATTTCTAACGTATTCGAGCATTTTATAAATGTTTTCAGTCCTACCTTGAACCTTGAAGACTGTTTTAAATGGCATGTACAATACCTTAGCCTCTCTATTAACATATTCCTTTTCAGTGAATGGAATCTTAAAGAAACCTGAAAATTCTTTTATTCTAAATGTGAACCCATCTAATGTTTTTTTATTTAACCAGATGAAAGATCGAGGGAGTTCTTTAGGCTTTTGATCTAATAATGATTGTCCTCCTGTAATATTCATTTCTATGAAGTAAATTCCAGAAACAAGAGCTAAATACAGGATATAAATTTCATCTTTTTTTGACAATACATACTTAGTATTCAAACTGAGATGATTGAAATTAAGTGGTGCTATCCTATTATAATAAGAATTTACCCACATTGAACTTGCCCCAATTAAAATTAAAACAAGAAAACCAATTATAAAGCTAATAGTAACTGTAGGTAAAACAATATAAGGGAACAATTCTGGTGGTCTAAGAAAATTTGGAGAAGAAAGCAATAATGTAACGCCAAAAGTGCAACAAAAAAGAGAAAACAGAGTGCTAAAAACAATTCGATGTTTATTTTTTTTTAAATTTTTTTCAATTTCTTCAGATGATAAAAATTTTTCATTCATATGAACCACTTTTTAGAAATAAAGTTTGACGATTTTTATGAGATTTTAGTCTTAATCTTATAATATTTAATTAGAATATATTAAGATTCTTTATAAATCAAAGGTTAATCTTGTGACGATCAATTAAAATGATCGAATGAAAAGAAAAGGTCGTTAAAAACTAAAATGAGGATTTTTGAAAGCCATTTAGGGTCAGTAATTTTAGCTTTCCAAATCATTATCTGATATGTTTTTTTAAAATCCTGAATCTCTCTTAGGAAATCTACTACGAGTAAGAGAATATTCGTGAAATAATTTATCTAGCATTTGAAACCTAAGTTCTGGATTCTCATTCCACAAATTATTCAATTCTGCCTTATCATTCCTCCTATCGAATAGATCTCCGAAACCAGGTACTTCAGCATACTTTGTTAGTTTATAATCTTTAGTAATTAAATGAACTATTCGCGTATTTAAGGGCCCATGGGGTCCAACCTCCTCATCTTCCGTGATAATAATGGAATCTCGTAATTCCGATTTAGGATCCATTAATACAGGAGTCATATCAACACCTTGCATCTTTGGAGGTCTATATCGTTCCCTTATTTTAAGCAATTCGAGAATTGTTTTGGGTATGTCTACTGAACTGATTAATGCATCAGAAACGTCAGATTTAGTGATCCCAGGGACTTTCCAGATTAGAGGAACTTGTAAAGTACCATTAAAAGGCGAAATACCTTTCAGGATTAACCCGTGATCCCCCATGTAATCTCCATGGTCAGAAGTAAAAATTACCATCGTGTTATCAGTTAAGCCAAGTTTTTCCAATGATGCTAAAATTTGACCAACGGCATGATCTATTAATGAAACAGAACCATAACTAAGGGCTATAAATCTTCTAATATTTTCTTCTGTTTCCTCCCTTAATAAAGCGTCCTTAGCAGGCGGATGCTCTAAGTGTTCTTTTAAATAGGGATGATTATATAAATTTTTTATATTATCAACATTATCAGGGAGAATCATATCTTCTGGTTTATACATCTCTCCATACTCTCCAGGTGGTGAGACAGGTTGATGAGGATCCGGAAAAGAGACATGTAGAAAGAAAGGTTTTTCACCATATTCACCTTTAGCGTATCTATCTAGGAAAGCAACCGTATTATTTTGGATATAAGTTGTATTATAGAGCTCTAAAGGAACCCAATTATCATAAAAAATCTCCAAGCATGGTACTTTAATTGAATATTCTTTTCTTATTTTTTCAGCAATCTCTGGCGCTCTCTCCTCAATCCAATCAAGATAGTGTCCTAAACATGCATTACCGTGCCCCACTACTAAATTAACTTCTTCATATCCATAATAAGGGATTGGAAAATTTTCATGGGTAAGATAATTTCCCTTAGGATTTCTTAACTTCCAATCTTCAAAATCTTCAGCTGATTTTGTTTTTTGATCATATCTAATTGTCCAGGTGTTATAGTGAGTTTTTCCAATACTTATAGTATGATAACCTCTTTTTACAAGTGTATCAGTAATCGTTGGAATTTCATTAGGTAAATTTATACCATTACTCCTAACACCATGGACGTTTGGATAATATCCAGTTAAGATGGTAGCCCTATTCGGCATGCACATCGGGGAATTGCAGAAAGCATTTGAAAATCTTATACCCTCACTTGCTAACTTGTCAATGTTAGGCGTTTTAATTACATCATTACCATAACAATGGAGCATGTCGGCTCTTTGTTGATCTGTTATTATAAACAGAACATTCATTTTTTCACTCATTATAATTAAGAAACTCCTAAAAAGTTTGAGAAAGTAATTTTAAACTTAATTTAAAAAAAATAAAATCAGTAATAAATCTTTCAAAGAAAAAAATTGATAGATTTTAAAAAAAAACTTTATTCTGTATTTACAACAGTTTCTTCAGATGAATCTTTCTTTGAATTAATCTCAATAATGTATCTTGCATAATATTCATTTAGAAAATCGAAGGTGAGAATTCCTTTTTCTTTTCTTAATCTAACTGCTAAATAATCATTAAATTTGACTTTATTTTTAATGCTTGTTCGATATTTAACAATAGATACAAATAATACTAATACAAATACACCAATACTTAGAAAAATTGAATATGTTAAAACATATAATATTATTCCAATAATTAACCCGAATATAGAGGAAATCAAGATAATTTTACCGTTTTTACTAGAAAAACCTGTTTGTATATTGATGTTTTTAGTGCATTTAGCGCATACTGGTATACCTAAAATATAATTCTCGGTATTAGCTCCATAAATAGTTTTACTATACTGATTTTCTGTGTTATTACCACAAATAAGACAAATTTTTGGAAAAAGGATATCTTCACTAACTTGAAAATCGATAGTATTGCTTTCAAATCCTTGAGTTTTGGTCTTTTTTATTGCACTTCCGTATGACATTTACAATAACCTCCCGCAATTTGTACAGAATTTTGTTGTATTTCTGTTTAATTGTCCGCAAACACTACATCTCTTTTGATATGTGGAATCATTTTGTGAACCAGGATTCGAGGATTCAATATTACGATTTAATGAATCAAGAAGTACTTTTTTTATATTACTATTCATTGGTTCAGGTATACCTAAAATTAAAGCCTTAATCATAAAATCAAATCCTTTACTTATCTCTCCTCTTTTAATGAAATCATATGCCATATTAACAACCAATATAGCTTTCCTCCCTTCTTCAGAATTAATTGATTTAGGGGGAGGCATCTCATATAAAATGGAATCTCTCATTTTTTTTATATCCATTTGAGTTATTGGTTTAGTAGGAGCAGTATACCTTGGTCGAGAACTGGTATAACTAGTTCCATAACTGGGTTTATATCCATATGAGATCGGTTTAGGTCTGGCAATTTTTTTTATACTGAGAATATTATAAGTCTCCTGGTCTTTTTTAATTTGAAATTTCCCTTTTGATCTTTTATCATCTTTTTTCTGTTTTTTTCCTTTATTTAATTGTGCATAAACAGTATAGACGCCCGTACAAGCAAGTATTATACCACCTGCTATGTTTAAATAAACGGTGATTAAAGATATTCTTGGATCTAAAGGATCAGTACCCCATGCTACTTCAAGTCCATCTGAATATCCATCTCCATCGGTATCTGAGTTTGTTGGATTAGTCAAATAAATTAATACTTCGTCTCCATCTATTAAACCATCATTATCAGTATCAGTATCAGTTGGATCTGTTTGAAGAATAAATTCATTAATATTACTCAGTCCATCAGCATCCGTATCCGAAGCAGCATCATTTACCATGATATTCAGGTTATACGTATATTCCCAATAATCAGGCAAACCATCATTATCAGAATCTGGATCATTCGCATAGGAACCTAACTGGCATTCTAAAATATTACTCAATCCATCAAAATCATAATCTAGGGTCGTGTCATCTACTAAAAGGTTTAAATCATTATCGTATTCATATCCATCCGGCATGGTATCATCATCAGAATCCGAATCATTAGCATACGATCCTATTTGAAATTCTAATAGATTTATTAAACCATCAGAGTCATGATCTAAACCAGCATCATCAGATAATGGATCTAAGTCATTAAAAATTTCATATCCATCTTCTATACCATCCCCTTCAGTATCCGGGTTTGTAGCATTAGTTAGGAATGTTATTATTTCTTCAAAATCTGTCAATAGATCAGTATCTGTATCTTGCAAAAGTGGATTTGTGTTATGGGTATGTACTTCTTCTCCATCCAATAATCCATCTGAATCAGTATCATTGTTATTTGCACTAGTGTCATATAAGAACTCATCAAGATTGTTTAATCCATCACTATCATAATCTAAAGCGGTATCATTGACAAATGGATCTAAATCATTAAGAATTTCGTAGTAATCATCCATCCCATCTCCTTCAGTATCTAGTTCTAATGGATCTGTAGTGTGTATTAAAACCTCATCACCATCAGATAATCCATCATTGTCAGTGTCGGGATTTGTTGCGTTAGTTAAATAAATTAATACTTCATCTCCATCAATCAAGCCATCATTATCAGTATCGTTTAAAAGTGGATCTGTATCTCCATAAAATTCGATGATATCATCTAATCCATCTGAATCAGTATCATTTGTTTCAGGATCTAAGCCAAGCATTATCTCAAAAACATCATCCAAATTATCAGAATCAATATCCTCTGAATAGGTGTTATTTAAATAAATAAAATGATTACCTTCGATTTTTGCATAAATGCCATATCCACTTAAACTTGAAACACCATTTAATTGAATAGTTCCTGAATACCCTCCAAAACCCGTATTCGATGCAGGTGTCGTAGTTAGGTCGAGACTGTTATAGACTATACTTTGGGAATTATTACAAACTATAACTTTTAACTCCTCCACTAAGCCGGTTCCATAGAGATTAAATGAATATAAAAGTGAATTACCCGTCGGAATTAAAGAAACAGAACCAAAAGCAGTACTTAGTACTGCTTCTCCTGAAATACCATCATATTCTTGAGGGTGATGTACTGATCCTAAAGAAGTTGATCTTGAGACTGTATTAGAATATGCATAATCATAACATTCTTCCATCGAAATTACTCCATCAGCATTGGAATCCGTAGCATAATCATTTGCGCGTATAAAATAATATGAAAAACAACCATTAGTATGCCCTGGATCTTCTAAACTGGTTTCTTCATCTGTGCATGCCATCATCATATATCTACCTGAATTTTGAGCCTCTGGGATCATCCCTCCACTAAAGCAAGAATCGCATACAATATACTTTTCAGCACAATTCATTGCATCCAATTTCGAATCAAGCAATGTATCTAAATAATAATTACTTGGAGAAGAAGGAATTGAATCATAAGGGCACAAATAATGCGTTCCATCATACGTATAAACTTGATAACTATCAATTTCAAATCCCCATGCGGTATTAGAATAATCACTTATTAGTCTTATATAGATCCTATTATCACTATTAACAGGAACCCAATCTGACCAATAACTTGACCATGAACCAGTTACTCCGCCAACTGTGTATCCATCATTTAAATAGGAATTACCATAATATATATAATCATAATATAGTTCAGTTTCGAAGCTTGTAAAATGTACTCTCATATAAGCAGCATTGGCATGGTAAATACTCCAAGTATGATCATAATCATTTGGATATGGATGAGGTGAATTAATGTAATGAGTATATTCTCCAGCATAAACGTCGTTAGCACCTCCATGGCCCGAATAATAAAAGAAAAAAATATCGTCTGGCGATAAATGAGCGTTAATAGTATCAAACGCCATATTAATAGCGTTTATTGTTGCGCTTGAATCTTGAAGATATATGATGTTTTCTGGCTTAAAATTATAATCATTTATCAACATATTATAAACATCTTGGGCATCATCATCACAATAAGATAAGTCGGCACTAGATCCGGGATAATCTGATATTCCAATAATAATAGCATAACCTATTTTTGGTGTTAAGGGTGATGAGGTTTTCAAACTTTCACTCATAGAATCATAAGTTTCCTTAAGAGTTTCTTTATATATCTCAGTTTCTGTGTTATTATCATCCTTAATAACCCCTAATTGAGACTTATCACAATTACTTAAAAAAAAAGCCCCTAAGCAAAATAAAACTAAATATATTAAAATTCTCTTATTCTTAAAAATATCTCTCCTCGATTTTTGATTTTGAAACATTTTGTCTAATAATTAATAATTATTTTTTTATTCTTATATAAACGTTTTGGTTGAAAGAAAAACAACATCTAAAAATAAAAATACGCCATTAAATTTAGAAAATGCGGGGAAGAAACTGAAAACACTTAAAAGTTCATAAAAAGCGATCATTTAAATAAAATAAAATCTCAATAAAAAACAATAAAAGACAAAAAAAAAAGAAAAAAAATTAAAAATGTCAGTTGCAGAACTTTTAAGATATTTAAAATGTTTGAGATGTGGGACTCGAGAAAATTTAACATTCTACACGTATTCAAAGAGTTATAAATATAAAACCGGTGGAGCTCCTATATATACTGTTCATAAGGGAACAAATAGTATAAAAACACCCGTGTGTAATCAATGTCGTCATAAAATTAAAATGTGGACTCGATATTTGTATTTAACTGTGGGATTGTTAATCCTAACTGAGGTTATTTTTTACTTTGTTTTTAACAGTTATGGTACGTCTTTTTTTACACAAAATTTAATGGGATTGGCTATCTATATTGGGTTGATTTTTGCTAGTATTATAATATTCTTATTAGCACAGATCAATAATCCAAGAAGCTTTGTAAAATTTACGGGTCATGTTGCTTATGTTCGACCGATAAAATCTAGTAAATGGGTTACATTCCAGAACTGGGCAGATATTACTATTAAGGGAAATGCTATACAACCTCTCGAAAAAGATCCAATTAATCCTCTTGTTTGGAAGTTTCCATTAATTGGAGGAATTCTATGTTTAATTTCGATTATTACCCCAACACAAATCATATTCTATGATGATGGTATTTTGAGGTTAGACTGGATGCCACTTCTAACTTTCCTTAGCGAGGTAGAAATTTGGGATTATACTTTAGGGCAAACATTCATTCCAGTGTTCACATTTAATTTTTTCACAATACTGATGTATCCTGTCACGCTTTTATCTATTCTAACGTATATCATTATTTTAACGGCAGCATTCGTAACTATCAAAAGAGCATACTTACTCAAAAGAGCAGGACACTCTGTTATATCTATCAATAATATGCATTTAGTGTTAGGAGTTATCTTGATTATCTTTATATCTGTGTTCTTCTATCAAAATTTCCACGAAATTAGTTCAGCTACAACATTAATATGTTCAGGTATATATGGTGTTTTTGCAGGCGGGATCTTTATACTTTTAGGACCGATTATTCAACGACTTAATACACGTGAGGTGAACAATCATTAATCGCAAGCTATTAGTAGCAATATCAACAATAATTTTTGTTGCACTAATAGTAACTGGTGTATTTTTAGTCGTTTCAGATTTTTCTCAACTTACAACAGCACAAGAGACCTCATGGATTTATGATATGTATTATAGTGGAAACATTCAAGTATCTATTTCATCTGATGGAAACTATGTTGCCGCAGGTAATAGCCAGGGGGACATCCATCTCTTTGAGAGATCAAACAAAGAACCCTTATGGACATGTGAAACAGATGAAGTAATCAGATCTATTGCCGTTTCTTCTGATGGTAATTATACAGTAGCAGGAGATTGGAATGGGGAAATCAATTTATTTAACAAAACGAGCTCAACCCCAATATGGACTTATAATGCAGGATCTGATATAAATGAAGTAGCAATTTCTTCAAATGGATATTATATTACCGTTGGAGTTGAAAATAATAAACTATATCTATTTAATAGAACAGATCCAAACCCCATGTGGATTTTTACAGCAAACGGTCAAGCAGATTCAGTAGCAATTTCTTCCAGTGGAGATTATATTTTTATGGGAAGTTATGATAATAATACCTATTTATTTCATAGATCAAGTCCAATACCCCTATGGAATTTCACCGCAAGTGGATTTATATATGAAGTGGATATATCTTCGGATGGGAATTTTCTTGTAGCAGGAGGGTCGGACGATATTGTATATTTATTCCAACAACCTTCATCAACTCCATTATGGAATTATACCGCAGATTGGAGTATATCTAATATCGAAATTTCAGATAACGGTAATTATATTATTGCAAGCACAGTTACTACATTATATTATTTTAATAGACTAAGTTCAGTGCCGTTATGGAGTTATGAAACAGATGATACATGGTTTCAAAAGATTACAATCTCTGCAGATGGAACCCATCTTGCTGCTAGTGGTGATCGCATTTATTTCTTTACTTCCTTAAGTTCTACACCTTTTTGGACTTATAATGCTCCGGGCAGTTATATTCCTAAAATACAAATTTCTTCTAACGGGCAATATGTTGTTGCTAGTGATTTAGTTAGCAATCTGTATTTCCTCAGTTTTCTGAATCCATCTCTAACAACTGAATCATTAATTTCACTAAACTTGATCATATTTTCTCTATTTGTGATTCCTAGTTTTTTTTATATATTTGCTATAACGGTGATATTAAATAGAAGACCACCAATATCAAATGAGGATAGATATGACTAGAACCCTTAGAGAATATTGTATGTCATTTATTTTAATAGGTATAATGGTTATAGTTGGCTTTGTACTTATGCCTTTTTTCGGTCCACAACCACTTTCAAATCCAATTGCTGTCGGCATACTCCTGACTGTTATGATTATTAGCTGTTGCCTCTTAAGTATGAATCAAGTAATTATTGCTAAATTTAAAACCACAAAAGATAGTAACATCCTCTGCCCATATTGCCATTCAGTAATAAAATCCAAAGCAATTTCTTGCCCACAATGCGGGAATATTCTAAGATCAGTTGATAATTAATTACTATTTTTTTCTTTCTAATTCAATTGAAATTCAGTAGTTTTAGTAATCGTTTCTATCTTTGGATAGATCTTAATAAACTCTAATTTAGTTTGTTTAAGTATAAATAATTATTAGAGATTAAATTCTCTAATCTTAGGAATAGTTTCAATTTCAGGGTAAATCTTACCAACTACAGGAGGACAACTATTATAAATTTCTTCTATGTCAATAACTCCAAATTTAATTCCTCTAAACTTTTTAAACCCCGTAAATGTTCCTTTAACTTGCTGATTTGCAAAGTCAAAATTCATGCAAAATACAGCTACCTTAGACATCGGAGGAATGCGATAGAGATCATCTTTAAGTACCGAAGGGGGAAATACTAATCTATTATGATCAGCTGCTTGTAGCTGTATGCAAGGGATAATAATAGGGAATCCATCTGTAGGATCTACATAAGCAATAGCACGGACAGCTATAGGAGCTTTGAACAGATTATATCCAATCACGTTTAATCGCTCTTCTTCAAGTTTTGTTTTAGCCCCGCCTTTTCCAAGCATATCTTTTATTATACCTTTAACAATCCCAAATAAGGGTAAGTTTCGAATTGATGTAGTTTTAATAAGATCACAATAATATGCCGTGTGAACTCTCACATATGTAAAATAACGCATTAAATCTGATTTATTAAAATGTTCCAAATCTTCTCCTTCTGTGGTAGTATGAGTAAATTTAGCTTTAGCTTGCACGAATTTAAAAGGCATTTCCGCAGTCATGTAAAAAACTCCTATATTTGGCTCTTTCTTTATATATTTTTTGCTTAAACCTTCTGTAAACGCCCCAAATACGAGTTGATTTTTATTAATTACCCGATTACTTGAAATCATAGTAATATGCGGCCATCCTCTCTCATCTTTTGTTGCTATTAGTTTCAACATTATATCTGGTTGAGTGAATTCTTTTACTTCTTCTGTAAATTCAGATAACCACTGCGATTCAATATTTTTTTTTTTACTCATAAAAATCACTTTATTGAAATTCTTAATAAATTTAATAATTTCCTAAATTTTAATTAAGCAATAAACAAAGTAGATTTAATAGTAATGCTAAAAAGAGCAAACATTTCTACGTTGAATATAAACAGAGAGAAAAAAGAGTAAAATTAAAATTAGAATTAACGACTCATAAACTCTGGTTAGTTGATTTATTTATGGAATCATATCTATTTGATCCAAATCTTATTTTAGTTATTATTATAACTACAACTGAGACGATACCTAAAAGAAATAATAAATCGTATCCAGGAATCCCAGGAGGATTTGATTGAGGAATCCTCTTTACAATAGTAACTTCTTGATATCCTATCCTACCTAAAACGTCACTTGCATAGAACCTAATTGTAACGCTACCTTCACTTAAATCGTCCCATGCGGTTTGATTTAATGTGCCGCTTAAACTTGTGATGGTGTAATTCGTTATTCCTCCATCGAGAGTGTACCATATCGCATCCAAATAGAGCTCGTCAATGGAAATATT
>Ga0315536_1000326_pt1 | contig 23951 bp, 19 predicted proteins | sample SalMarSW160230MG_FD_203093 | JGI IMG/M metagenome (GOLD analysis project Ga0315536, IMG submission 203093) | Salt marsh sediment microbial communities from the Plum Island Ecosystem LTER, Massachusetts, United States - Salt Marsh Sediment SW1602-30 ...
GGCAGCGATTCCCTGGGGGGTATTACAGGGAATTGCTGCCTACGGCAGCGATTCCCTGGGGGGTGCTTAACAAGGAAAAGCCAGGCTATCCGCCTACCGGCGGATAGCTGATGGCTTTTTTGTTTTAAAGCCACTTTGAGCAAGCTCAGTGCCTTTAAAACAAAAAAGCCATGGTACCAAAGGTACCCTGGCTTTTCCTTGTAGCGAGAGGGGGAATTGAACCCCCGACCTCATGATTATGAATCATGCGCTCTAACCGACTGAGCTATCTCGCCCTGTACTCCGTAGCCCTGGCGAAGGAGTGCCCTGTCCGCCGTAATCTTATAGAAGATGGTCCACTGTCCATCTTTCTTTTTGCGGGTGCAAATATAATCAGTTTGTCACAAAATAACAATAAGGTATTTTAGTTTAAGAATTTTTTCTATATTGCAGACAAAGATGTTAAATATGAATAATCCCTGACCATGAGACTGAAGTTCGAACTGGAATATACTCTGAATTGTTCCCCGAAAGTGCTTTTTTCACGTCTCAGTACACCTGAGGGATTGGGAGAGTGGTTTGCTGAGCAGGTAAATGTTGATGGCGATCTCTTTTCATTTTTCTGGAATAATACCGAAACCAGGGCAAGGTTATCAGCCCTAAAAGAGAACAAACTGGTCAGATTTGAGTGGGTTGATATGGAAAACGAGGAAACTAACTACTTTGAATTCAGAATTAATGTAGAAGAGCTTACCGGCGGTCTGGCCCTTATCATAACTGATTTCGCCGATGAAGACGAAAAAGATGATGCTATATACCTCTGGGATTCCCAAATCAATGACCTGAAAAGGATACTCGGAATTTAAGGCGCAGAGCCATTGCGCCCTTATTTTACTGACTTTTAAAAAATGAATTGTCCGGGTGCTGATATTTGATAAAAATCAAGTAATTTTGCACCTCAAATGCTATCAGGCAGTGAAGAAAGTTGACAAGTTTGTACTAAAATCATTCATAGGCCCTTTGATATTCACATTTTTTATTGTGCTTATCATTCTAATTCTGCAGTTCCTCTGGATGTATGTAGACGAGCTTGCAGGCAAAGGGCTTGATTTTAAGGTTCTTGCAGAACTAATATATCATTTTTCCCTGACTTTTGTACCAATGGCATTGCCATTGGCAATACTTCTCGCATCACTGATGACATTTGGCAACATGGGAGAATTCAGTGAACTAACCGCGCTTAAATCTTCAGGAATACCTCTTCAGCGGATAATGCGTCCACTAATTATCCTTCTGGCTTTTCTGGCAATAGTATCATTCTTTTTTTCGAATAATGTACTGCCTTATTCAACTGAAAAAGCCAGAACACTTTTATGGGATATACGCCGAAAGAAACCCGATATAAACATCCAGGCGGGAACATTTTATAACGGAGTACCTGATTTCAGTATTAAAATAACAAAAAAAGATGCAGAGACCAACCGTCTTGAAAATCTTATAATATATGATCATCGCGAGAGAAAGGGCAATACTCATGTAATACTGGCCGATTCAGGATATATGAAATTAACTCCTGATGAAACAGGGTTAATAATGACTCTTTATAACGGGTATGCATATAACGAGATGGATGAAAAGAATATGCTTCCAACGGCAAGAAAATATCCGGCGAGAAAAGACTTTTTTAAGGAACAGGATATTGTGGTCCCGCTGAGTGGATTTGATCTTGAAAGAAGTGAAGAGGGTCTTTTTAAATCGACTGCTGCAATGAAGAATATTTCGGAACTTACCTCATATATTGATTCACTTAATAAAAAATATACTCAAAAAGTTGAAAATCAGTTCGAAGATTTCAATGTTAACAAAGTTTTCCGCAAGGAATATTATCCTGTCAAAAAAGTGGCCAGGGACTTTATGTCTTATAATGAACGCAAATTTGATAAATTCAATGTGAATACCATTTTCGACTCTCTTTCATTAATACAAAAGAGAGCCGTACTTTCCAATGCAATTGAAAATCTGAAAGATGGCACTAAAAGTCTTGTACAGAAGAACGAATCACTTCATTGGGATGTGAAGACCATCAAAAAATATGAAGTGGAATGGAACAAAAAACTCACTTTGTCGTTCGCCTGTCTGGTTTTCTTTTTCATTGGGGCACCTCTTGGTGCTATTATAAGGAAAGGTGGACTGGGAACGCCGGCAGTTATCTCTATCTTTTTCTTTGTGATTTATTATGTTATTTCCATTTCGAGCCAGAAACTTGTTGAAGAGGATATAGTAGGAACATTTGCCGGTATGTGGGCCGCTTCATATATTCTGTTACCTATAGGAGTGTTCCTGACATATAAAGCTACAACCGATTCTGTAATAATGAACATTGATACTTATTTGCTGTTCTTTAAAAAAATCAAGGACTTTGTATATAGAATTTTCATAAACGGCGACGACAGCAAATCTGTATCTGAATAAATATAACACTATAATGGACGATTTTAAACTGAATACTATCGAGGAAGCAATAGAAGATATTAAGAGAGGAAAACTTTTAATTGTTGTTGATGATGAAGATCGTGAAAACGAAGGTGATTTTATTTGCTCAGCTGAACTCATTACTCCGGAAATAGTAAATTTCATGACCAAATACGGCAGGGGGCTTATATGTGCAGCTCTTCCTGAGGAAAGATGCGAAGAACTTGAACTTGACCTGATGGTAGGTATCAACACTTCACTTCATGAGACTCAATTTACTGTTTCGGTAGATCTCCTTAACGAAGAAACAACCACGGGAGTATCGGCAAAAGACCGTGCGCTTACAATAAAGGCATTAGTAGACCAGGCTACAAAACCATCAGACCTGGCACGACCTGGACATATTTTTCCGCTTAAGGCAAAAGCAAAAGGCGTTCTGAGGAGAGCGGGACATACCGAAGCTGTTGTTGACCTGACCCGAATGGCCGGATTAAAGCCTGGAGGAGCCCTGGTAGAAATTATGAATGATGATGGTTCAATGGCGCGATTGAATGACCTGCAAAAACTAAGTGAAAGATTCGGAATCAAGATCATTGCAATCAAGGACCTTATCATCTACACTCTTGAACGTGATTCAATCATTGAAAAAGGTGAACGGGTAAGTCTGCCAACCGACAGAGGTGATTTCGAATTTATTCCATTCAGACAGATTAGTAACGGACTTGAGCATGCTGCCCTGGTGAAAGGAACCTGGACGAAAGACGAACCTGTGATGGTCAGACTTCATTCATCATGTTTCACCGGTGATATTTTTGGATCGATGAGATGCGACTGTGGGTCCCAACTTCATAAAGCTATGGAAATGGTCGAAGCTGAAGGAAAAGGGGTGGTTATTTATCTGAGCCAGGAAGGCAGAGGTATAGGATTACTCAACAAGATAAAAGCCTATCGGCTTCAGGATGGGGGCATGGATACTGTACAGGCGAATCTGGAACTTGGATTTGGTGAAGATGAAAGGGATTATGGAGTAGGAGCCAGTATTATGAGGGAACTCGGGCTCGGCAAGGTGCGGCTTATATCTAATAACCCTGTTAAAAGAGCCGGACTGGAGGGTTATGGAATAAAAATCGTCGAGACTATACCCCTGATAATAGAATCGAATCCTCATAACAAGTTTTACCTCGAGACAAAGGCAAATAAGATGGGCCATAACCTGACTTGTTATAAGCATATCGTTAAAGACTGATTATTTTACTATTTTTGTATTTTAATAGTAATTAACCACTTATGAAGAATCTCAGGATTGTATTTATGGGGACGCCTGAGTTTGCGGTAGCAACACTTGGTTCTTTACTAATGAATGGTGTTAACGTTGTTGGCGTAGTAACAGTCCCTGATAAACGTGTAGGAAGAGGCAGGAAGATTACCAAATCAGCTGTTAAAAAATTTGCAGAATTCAGTTACCTGCCAATCATTCAACCAGCAAATCTTAAAGATCCTGATTTTATAAACACTCTTGAACAACTAAAAGCAGATATTTTTATAGTTGTTGCATTCAGAATGCTTCCTGAAGTTATCTGGAGAATCCCTGCAATTGGTACTATAAATCTTCATGCATCATTGCTTCCCCAATATCGTGGAGCAGCTCCCATCAATCATGTCATTATTAATGGGGAAATTATTACCGGGGTAACAACATTTTTCATCGACGATAAGATTGATACCGGAAATATCCTTTTTAGAGAAGAGGTGCCGATCTTCCCTTTTGAAAATGCAGGTGATCTGCACGACAGGCTGATGAAACACGGGGCCAGACTGGTGATAAAAACGCTCTCAGCAATTGCTGAGAACAAGATAAAACAAGTACCACAATCTGACCTTATTAAACCTTCCGAACTGATAAAAACTGCTCCAAAAATCCAGCCGGAGTTCTGTTTTATTACCTGGAATAAAGATCCTGTCACAATCCATAATTTTGTGAGAGGCCTGTCACCTTACCCGTGCGCAAAGTCATATTTCAAAAATGGATATCAAACTCTCATGTTTAAAATTTTCGAAAGCCAGCCCTCACTTGAGGAACATGCTTATAACCCGGGACAAATTATCTCAGACGGAAAACATTTCCTTAAGGTTGCCTGCAAAGACGGTTTTATAGACATTTTAAGCCTGCAGATTGAAGGTAAAAAACGAATGAGTATTGCCGAATTCCTCAGAGGATTTGATATTTCGGGTTATCAAATTAAAATTAATTGACAGGCTTAATGTTTCTAAGCCATAATTTTAATCCGACTCCAGGTTCACTGCCCTGTTCCATCCTGTTCATTTCATAAAGATTTTTAAGTTTTATCCCGAATTTCTGAGATATCAGGTACATTGAATCACCCTCAACAGTTGTGTAATAATCTTCGCCAGGTCCAGCCTTTGCTCTTTTAGGCTGAAGATACAATATTTGTCCCGGGACAATCTGAAAATCAACAGGCAGTTCATTATATTTTGGCAGTTCCCATCTTAATAGTTGGAATTCATCCTCAAGCTTTTCCCTGGTATCTCCATCCTTTACAATTATATATTGTATCCTGTTTTTCTCCATTATTCTTGGAGCCCTTTCCATGATAAAATTTCCCTGACCAGCTATTGTTGCAGCTTTACCTGTATCATCAGTACTTTGTGCTGTAATTGGCTGAGCTATCATTCCTGGATTTACAGCAGATGTGTCAGCTGCCGTATAACCCCGGTCAAAAACCATAAGGTTATTCTCTTCTATCTTCCTGATAAGCATGTTTGCATAGTCTGGATTAGTGGCGTAACCAGCCTTTTTTAACCCCCTTGCCCATGCTTTATAATCAGTGGGAGCAATATTGAAAAGGAAACTATACCGCGACACTGACTTAAGAAAATCAGAATGATCGTAAAACGATTCTTCAGGTACACGATATTTCCTGAAACACTCATTTCTTCTATCATCATTATGCCGGATAGTGGGTCCTCTCCAGTCATCGTGACATTTAATACCAAAGTAATTATTCGCCTCCCTGGCAAGCCTGCTGTGCCCGTAATCTGATTCAATCATTCCCTGTGCCAGAGTTATACTGGCAGGGATTCCTGTTCTTTTCATTTCACTTACGGCAAGATCTTTATACTTATTTATATATTCTTCAGTCGAATATCCTGAATCTGATTTTGAAGCAACCGGTCTGTATGCCCTGCAGGAGAACAATCCTATAATCAATGCCAGTTGGAGAAAGAAGAAAAAGAGTTTTTGCATTATATTTTTTTTGACAAAAATAGAAAAAAAACAGTGCCTCTGGTCCAAATAGTTTTCAGAGTACTTAAGGTTCAGGAACATTAACTTTAGACACTCCAAACTTTTTTTTACTACCTTTAAAACTCATACTTAGCAAGAGTATTATGATCCGAACGAAAAAAATTACAATATCGTATCAGGAATTTGAAACCACAGATGAATTGGATGAAGACGTCAGCGAGCTTATCGTGGCTGCAAGAAATTCAGCTGTAAATGCTTATGCTCCTTATTCCAAATTTAAAGTCGGTGCAGCAATCAGGCTTGAGAGTGGAATCATTGTTACTGGTGCAAATGTTGAAAATGCAGCATTCCCTTCCGGCATATGTGCTGAAAGAAGTGCAATTGCAAATTCTGTTGCCAATTATAGTAATGATAAACCCGTTGCTCTGGCTATTGTTGCCATGACAGATGACGGCATAACGGAAGAACCTGTATCACCCTGCGGAAATTGCAGACAGGTCATTGCTGAAGAGGAGTCAAGGAATGGGAATAAGATAAAAATAATACTATCAGGGAAAAACAGGACAATTATTACTGATAGTATTAGTAACCTTCTGCCATTGCAGTTTAAAAAGAATAATTTGATGATCAATCTGCCTTGACAATCAACTGGAATCCCGCACCGTGAATATTCTTTATATTAAGTTCCGGATCTTCAGATAAGAATTTCCTTAATTTAGTAATATAAACATCCATGCTTCTTGCTGTGAAATAATCATCAGATCCCCATATTTTTTTCAGTGCCAGTTCCCTGCTTATCAGTGAATTTGGATTAATAGCAAGCAATTCAAGCAATTGTGCCTCCTTTGGTGATAATTTTTTTTCATCATCGCCTAAAGTAAGAGTTCTCAATTTGGCGTTGAATATAAACTTCCCAATTTCATAGATATCTTTGGTTCCTGACTGGGATTCGCGTCTGGCCAGTATAGCTTTTATTTTTGCGAGAAGTATGTCCGTATCGAATGGTTTTGTTATATAATCATCTCCTCCTACCCCATATCCTTTAAGAACATCATCTTTAAGCTTTTTAGCTGTAAGAAAAATTATAGGTACTTCATTATTGATCTGCCTTATCTCATTAGCTATTGTAAATCCATCAACATGCGGTAGCATGATGTCAAGGATACAAATGCCAAAAGCACCCTTTCTGAAATGTTCAAGGGCATATTTGCCATCATCGACCCACTCAACTGAGTAGTCGTTTATTTCGAGATATGACTTTAATACTGAGCCAAAACTCAGGTCATCCTCAACCAGAAAAATCTTAGATACTTTATCACTCATTTTTTAGTTCTCCCAGTTAAATGGTAAAAATATTTCGAACCTGCTTCCTTTACCAGGTTCACTGGATACATTTATATTTCCTTTATGTGCATCTATTATTGCACGCGAATAATTCAAACCCAGACCAAACCCCTTAACATCATGGACATTTCCGGAATTCTGCCTGTAAAACCTTTCAAAAATCTTGCTCTGAACTGCCTTTGTCATGCCAATTCCTTTGTCTTCTACTGACAAAATTAAACCTTTTTCGTTATTTATGGTTGAAACAGTTATTTCCGGTGCTTCCGGAGAATACTTTATTGCATTATCGAGCAAATTGCTGACAAGATTTGTAAGGTGTTCAAAATCTCCATAAATAACTGGTTGTACAGCATCCAGATGAAGGTTAATTTTCCCGTTTCGCTGTTGCACCTGTATTTCAATAGTCTCAATAGCATGTTCAATAATTGTGTGCATAGAAACATTTTCAAACCTGAATTCTATCTCTTTTTTATCCAGAGAAGCAATCTGCAGAATCGTTTCCACTTTTTTATTCATCCGGCTGTTCTCCTTTTTGATCATGCCAATGAAATGGCGAATACTGGTCTCGTCCCTAATTACTTTCGGGTTATTGATAGTATCAGCAGCCAACGAAATAGTAGCAATGGGAGTCTTAAACTCGTGAGTCATATTGTTAATAAAATCAGACTTCATCTCAGATATCTTTTTCTGCCTGATAATAAAATAGAGACTGAGGGCAAATGTTAACAGTATAAAAAGTGAAAAAAGCATTGATCCTCCAAGTAACCACCCAATAGAACCCAAAACATAATTTGTCCGTTCAGGGAATATAACCGACAGAACAAGGTCCTGCCTGATTATATTATCAGGAAACAACCTGACCATATAATTAGTTCTGAGAAAATCACTTTTCGATGATTTTTTAAAAGTCCCCTCCTGTACAACTCCATTTTTGATAACCGCAAATTCGTAAGGGGTCTCAATTCCTGAAAATTTCAGTGACCGGTTGAGAGCAAACTCAATCTCCTTGTTATCCAGCTCCAGGGTTTTTTCCCATTGATAGATTTCAGAAATCATCTGGTCACTCATGTTCCTGAATTCATTCTGACGTTTTTTAACCCAGTTAAGAAATTCATTCTGTTTTATATAGACGGCACGTGAATTTGAATTGACATTTTCTCCTTTCCTGATAATATTCATTTTCCCTGACTCATCAGGAGAAGCAATTACATAAGAAGATGAATCTGAAACATATGAAGTATCGCCATCAATTGTATATGATTTATTATATGTTGTAATGTTTGCGGTATCTGAAGTCCCGGTTATTGTCTGGTTAGTAATCCTAACATTGACCTTGTTTCCCGGAGCTGAAGAATATGTTCCTATACTGAAATAACCTGAAATATCGTTTGAAGTATCATTATATGAGAGAGGGGATCTGAACATAAAATTATTGAAAAAATTCATTTTCCTCGAAGATTCAATTGTATTAGCCGCACTCTCAAGACTTATCCTTACCGCATTATTAAAAATTTTATTTTGTATGCTTACTGCATCTTTTATCCACACAATCTGAACCCATATTATCCCGACAATGGATAATAGCATCATAATAAGAAGACCCGCGAATTTTTTTCTGTTCATATCGCAAAAATAGATTATTATGTTTTCAATAATATACTATTTAACTTTTCCTTAACTCTTATTAACAGGGAATTAAATTTAATATATTGCTATAAAAGTACCTTTGGCGGTTATTTATATGTCAGCAATCATCCTGAAAAGATCTTATTTAAATGATCCCAGATGAGCCTGGTGCTAAAAATGAGCCAGGGAAACCGGTTCATTTTTTTATACCATGGTATTCATAAAGAGAGACCATATATCCCCTTCAGGAAAATGAGCGATAATTGTAACAGGTTCTTTCTTTACCGGGTGAATGAATTCCAGTTTTCGTGCAAAAAGACTTATACCGCCATCTTCATTCGACCTGGGATAGCCATATTTAAGGTCGCCTTTAACAGGACAGCCAATTTTTGCAAGTTGAGCTCTTATCTGGTGATGTCTGCCGGAATGAAGTTCTATTTCCAGCAGGTAATATTTCTCTGACCTGCCTTTTAAACGATAAGTTAAACTCGCTTCTTTTGATCCTTTAACTTCAGTGTCATAAACAAAACTCTTGTTTTGCTTCTCATTCTTCTTTAGAAAATGGGTGATAGTTGCCTCATCTTCAGGAGGTCTTTCTTTAACAATAGCGAGATAAATCTTTTTGACCTGTTTTTCCCGGAACATTTCGTTCAATCGCTTAAGAGCTTTGGAAGTTCTTGCAAAAAGGATAACCCCACTAACCGGACGGTCAAGCCTGTGAACTATACCCAGGAATACTTCTCCCGGTTTTTTATATTTCCTGGCCAGGTACTTTTTTATTTCCTTATCCAGTGATTCATCACCTGTTTTATCTCCCTGAGCCAGGTCAGAAGATTTTTTGTAAGCAGCAATAAGGTGGTTGTCTTCGTATATTATCTCGGCCATTTCAAAACAGGTTAGTACTGTTCCTTCTCGTTGGGAAAGTCCTGAGATCTTACATCGGCAATATAAGCCTGAACAGCACCTTTTATTTCTGAATACAGGTTATGATATCTTCTTAGGAAACGTGGTGAAAATTCCTGTGTAATGCCAAGCATATCATGAAGGACCAATACCTGTCCGTCTGTTTTGCCCCCTGCTCCTATCCCAATAACAGGTATCTTAATGCTATTTGTGACCTTTTCAGCCAGTTTCGCGGGTATTTTTTCAAGTACTATAGCAAAACAGCCAATCTGTTCCAGTAACCTTGCATCCTCCATAAGCCGCCGGGCCTCCTCTTCTTCTTTTGCTCTTACAACATATGTCCCGAACTTGTGAATAGCCTGCGGTGTAAGTCCCAGGTGACCCATCACCGGTATCCCTGCAGATAGTATTCTTTCAATCGATTCGACCACCTGGAGACCCCCTTCGAGCTTTACTGCATGCGCACCTGTCTCTTTCATGATCCTGATAGATGAAGCCAGTGCCTCCTTGGAATTTCCCTGGTAAGTACCGAAAGGTAGATCGACAACAACAAGTGCTCTTTTAACTGCTCTTACCACAGAGGCTGCATGATAAATCATATTATCGAGGGTAATTGGAAGAGTTGTGTCAAAACCTGCCATTACATTAGATGCAGAATCGCCCACAAGTATAACATCAATTTCTGCCTCATCAATGATCTTCGCTATGGAATAGTCGTATGCAGTAAGCATTGCTATCTTCTCTCCTTTAAGTTTCATCTCATTCAGAACATGAGTAGTTACCCTTTTTACTGAGCTATGTATTGGCATAATAATAAAAGTGTTGGTTCCAGAAGCCAAAGTTACAGATTTGTATCGGATGATTCACCCACCTATTTATATCTTTTTAATCTGGCAGTATTTCAGGCGGGTTCTGTCGTTTTGTCATAAGCGATGCATTCATTTGACTTACCTGTGCCATATTTACATAAAACAAGTCATTAACTTTAATGGCATAATCATTGCTTAACCTTCATTATCAAAATGAAATTTTTAAAAACAATTATAAAATGGGAAAAATAATAGGAATCGATCTGGGAACAACAAATTCATGCGTTGCAGTAATGGAAGGTAATGAACCTGTTGTAATTCCTAACAGTGAGGGTAAGAGAACAACTCCGTCGATTGTTGCTTTTGTTGAGAATGGAGAACGCAAAGTTGGCGATCCCGCCAAACGGCAGGCTATCACAAATGCAAAAAAGACAGTCTATTCCATAAAAAGATTTATGGGGGAAACATACGACAAAGTCACCAAGGAGATAAAAAGAGTTACCTATACTGTTGTTAAAGGTGATAATAATACTCCACGGGTAAAAATAGATGATCGCATGTATTCACCTCAGGAGATATCTGCAATGATTCTTCAAAAGATGAAGAAAACTGCTGAGGATTACCTTGGACAGGAAGTTACTGAAGCAGTAATAACAGTACCGGCGTATTTCAGTGATTCTCAGCGTCAGGCTACAAAAGAAGCAGGCGAAATTGCAGGCCTTAATGTTAAAAGAATTATTAATGAGCCAACTGCTGCTTCGCTTGCCTATGGTCTTGACAAAAAATCACAGGATCTTAAAATAGCTGTGTTTGACCTTGGAGGCGGAACATTCGATATTTCAATACTTGAACTTGGCGATGGGGTATTTGAAGTTAAATCGACAAATGGTGATACTCACCTGGGTGGAGACGATTTTGATCATCTGATTATTGACTGGATGGCAGAAGAATTCCTTAAGGATGAAGGAATCGATCTGAGGAAAGATCCGATGGCATTGCAACGGTTAAAAGAAGCAGCTGAGAAAGCTAAGATAGAACTTTCAAGCTCTACAACCACAGAGATCAATCTTCCATATATAATGCCTGTTGACGGAATTCCAAAGCACCTGGTAAAAACACTGACGCGAGCCAATTTTGAAAAAATCTGTGATAAACTCATTCAGTCATGTATCGAGCCGTGTAAAATAGCTCTCAAGGATTCCGGCCTGTCAATTTCTGATATTGATGAAGTATTACTTGTTGGAGGTTCTACGCGTATCCCGGCTATTCAGCAGCTTGTTGAAAAATTCTTCGGAAAGGTTCCTTCCAAAGGAGTCAATCCCGACGAAGTAGTGGCAGTAGGAGCAGCAATTCAGGGTGGAGTTCTGACAGGTGAAGTAAAGGATGTGCTCCTTCTTGATGTTACACCTTTGTCGCTTGGAATAGAGACCATGGGTGGAGTAATGACAAGACTTATTGAATCAAATACCACCATACCAACCAAGAAAACAGAGGTTTTTACAACTGCAGCTGATAGTCAGCCTTCCGTTGAAATACATGTTCTGCAGGGAGAAAGACCAATAGCTACAGGGAATAAAACAATCGGAAGGTTCCATCTCGATGGAATCCCGCCAGCCCCGAGAGGTGTTCCGCAGATAGAGGTAACTTTTGATATAGATGCAAATGGTATACTTCATGTTGCGGCTAAAGACAGAGGCACAGGCAAAGAGCAGAGGATAAGAATTGAAGCCTCTTCAGGGTTAAGCGACGAAGAGATAAGAAGAATGAGAGACGAAGCCAAGGCCAACGCCGAAGCTGACAGCCAGGCAAAAAACAAGGTTGAAAAGATTAATACTGCAGACAGCATGATCTTTACAACCGAGAAACAGCTTAAAGAATTTGGAGATAAACTCCCGGCAGATAAGAAACCGGCAATAGAAGCTGCCCTGGCTAAACTTAAAGAGGCTCACAAAGCACAGGATGTTGATGCTATAGATAAAGCACTTGCTGAATTGAATTCTGTTTGGCAGGTTGCATCAGAAGAAATGTACAAGACAGCTCAGAATACCAGCCAGGATACCTCACAGCCAGGTCCCGAACAATCAGACGGGGACAATAATAAACCTGGCAATGAAGAAGTTACTGACGTTGATTTTGAAGAGGTTAAATAAAACTGAGAAAGACGGTTAATATGAGAGGTTGAAAATTTTCAACCTCTTTTTTTGTACTTTTGTATTAAATTTAGCGTTACCTGAATATGAATCTTAAAATACTTGCAATTGTCTTTTTAGTGTTTGTTTCAGCTAATGCATTGGCGCAAACTGATACCATTATTAATTTAACAGACCAACAAGGTCTTAAACAGGGACACTGGATCAAAAAATATCCAGATAAAAAAATAATGTATGATGGTATTTTCAAGGATAACCATCCGGTTGGTGAGTTTAGAAGATATTATAATGATGGTGCCCTTCAATCACTACTTATCTTCAGTAATGATGGCAGAGAAGCGCTTGCAACAATGTATCATTCAAACGGTAAGGTATCTTCAAAAGGAAAATATGTTGACCAGTTAAAAGAGGGAAAATGGCAATTCTTTTCAGCAATCGATGGTTATCTGATTTGTGAGGAATATTATTCAGGAAATATGAAGAATGGTCCATCGGTAAAATTTTATCCTGACAGTACAATTGCGGAAAAAGTAAATTATGTAAACGATCTTATGCAGGGTGAATGGATCCAATATTATCCAAACGGGATTGTATGCGAAAAATCGCATTATAAGAATGGCAATGCTACCGGTGAATTTAAGGTATGGTTCGATGACGGGAAAGTTGAGATTACAGGACAGTATAAGAATGATAAAAGAGATGGCGAATGGCTGATATATAATGATGACGGGTCCTTGAAGCATAAACTGCATTATAAAAACGGCGTGTCATCAGACAAAAAAATGGTGCTCGATGAATCTGAATATCTTGACTCACTCGAACGAAATAAAGGTAAAATTGCCGATCCCGAAAAATCCGGAATAATCAGATAATGAATGCATATTATAACTCTGCAACAAGGAAAATAATACTGATGTTTGCCCTGGTGCTTTTATCTGCAGGCACGTTCTTGCAGGGACAAGAAGTGAATTATTCCTATTTTTACAGGGTCTATTTTAAAGATAAGGGAGAAAATTCAACTGGTAATTTTTCAGCAAAAGAGCTGATTTCGGAAAGAGCATTAAACCGCCGGCAAAAATCAGGAGTATCTGCACCTGATTACAGTGACCTTCCGGTCTGTATAGAATACCTTCATCAAATATCGAGTCAGGGATTAGTCCTTCACTGTACTTCTAAGTGGATGAATACTGCCCTTTTCAAATCACCTGCTCCAATCGATATGGATCTGATTCTCGGATTGCCATTTGTTAATGATGTTAGAATGGTTAAGTCTCCTGGATCAAAGAGCGCCTTTAAGAATAAACTGGATTTTGTGACAGGACAGTCTGATATTACTCCCTATGATCGTCCGATAACCATGGTTAACGGCTCCCTCCTTCATCAATCGGGTTACGACGGTAAAAATATCTTAATAGCTGTGCTTGATGGTGGGTTTATGAATACAGATAACATATCATCACTTGATCCTCTTCGAAGCAGAAATGGAATCATATGCACTCATGATTTTGTAAAGAACAGTGACAAAGTATATAATTCAAGCCAGCATGGGACAGCTGTACTGTCGATTCTGGCAGGTAAACTGCCTGGTTTAATAGAAGGTACCGCTCAGGGTGCTGACTATTTACTTCTTAAAACAGAAGATGTAGAATCGGAATTTCCATGTGAAGAAGACTTCTGGGCTGCCGGAGCAGAATTTGCAGACAGTTCAGGTGCAGACATCATTTCATCCTCGCTGGGATATTTCACTTTTGATGACTCAACACTAAATTATAAAACATCTGACCTTAACGGGAAAACAGCATTTATTACCAGAGCTGCCGAGATTGCTGCTTCAAAGGGTATTCTGGTAGTTAACAGTGCCGGGAACGAGCGAAACAATAAATGGAAGTATATAATCTTTCCATCAGATGGCGATAGTGTTTTGGCTGTTGGAGCTGTGGCAGGGGATGAAGATATCTCATCATTCTCTTCAGCAGGACCAACAGCCGATGGACGTATTAAACCAGATAATGTTGCAATGGGAGTAAGTGTACCAATACAAATATCCGGAACTTCAGTTACCAGATCAAACGGAACATCTTTTTCCTGCCCCGTTTTAAGTGGCATGTCTGCATGTCTGATGCAGGCTGTTCCAGCGGCAAGCAACAATGATATTAAGATGGCATTTCGTGCCTGTGCCGACAGGTATTATTCACCGGATTCCCTTTATGGATATGGGATACCTGACATGATTCTTGCATTGTCAAAGCTGCAGGATAAATATGCGAAACCCCTGGATGATGGAATAATTATAGCCCCAAACCCCACAACAGGAAATATTGAATTAATTTTCCGTCAGTCTCCGGAATCTTTTACTGTTGAAATAATTACTCTGGCAGGAAAACTAATATTCAGAAAAAACTTCTCTGAATATGCAGGAAGGGTAATTCGCATTACGGATCTTCGCGATCGTGAACAGGGAATTTATTTTATAAGAATAATAACTTCGAATGGGGTTATTGTGAGAAAGATAATAAAGCTAAGAAATTTATAATGGCTGAAAAATTATCCTTAACCGAATTACAATTTATTATCAGAGATGCCTTATACATGTCATTACCCGATTTGTATTGGGTAATAGCAGAAATATCTGAGCTCAATGAGAATCAAACAGGTCATTGTTATCTTGAACTAATTGAAAAACAAGCTGATGATAAGAATATAAAATCAAGAGCCAGGGGGATTATCTGGAGCAGCCGATACAGGTTTCTCAAATCACTCTTTGAAAATATAACAGCAGAATCTTTAAGGGCCGGCTTAAAGGTCTTAATAAAGGTAAAAGTTGAATATCATGAAATATATGGATTAAGCCTCATCATATCTGATATAGACCCTGCTTTTACAATTGGGGAAATGGCAGTCAGAAAGCAGCTTATCATAAAACAGCTGGAACAGGAAGGCGTATTTGCGATGAATAAGGAACTTGATTTTCCGCTTTTTCCCAGAAGGATTGCAGTAATTTCCTCAAAAAATGCAGCAGGATATACAGATTTCATGAATCACCTGCGTCAAAACAGCTTCGGATATATTTTCTATACAGCACTTTTTGAAAGCGCAATGCAGGGGGCTGAAACTGAACAGGGAATAATCGATTCCCTGAATAAAATAGCGGAAAATACCTTTTTGTTTGATATTGTCGTGATAATAAGAGGAGGAGGCTCTCAGACTGACCTGAGCTGGTTCGATAACTATAATATAGCCTACCATATTACGCAATTTCCTCTACCGGTTATTACCGGCATTGGTCATGAAAAAGATTTATCAGTAACAGACATGGTGGCATATTCTTCTCTCAAAACGCCTACTGCAGTAGCTGATTATATTATAGATTGTGTTGCTCAGGTTGAAAACCACCTTGTTGAAATGAGCCTGGAAATTAAAAACCTGTCACAATTAATTGTTGAGAAAAACAAAAACAGGGTTGAATACTCTAAAATGAGGCTTCTTCCCCTATCGAAAATAATGATATCTGATATTAAGGAAAAGTTATCCGGGAAAATAATTGAGATAATTAATATCGGAAAGAAATACGTATATAAAGCCGGCATGATACCGGCAACCCGGAGGTCGCAGCTTTTCTCCGCAGTAAAATCATATTCGGTCAGTAAAAAAGTATATATCGAAGACAAAAGTCGCAGTCTTAACATACTGACATTAAGTGATATTAACAATAAAAACAAGAAATTATCATCACTGGAAAATACTCTGAATATTCTGAAACCAGAAAATGTTCTCCTGAGGGGTTATACCATTACATCTCTAAACGGAAAAATATTGAAAAGGAGTGATCAGTTAAAAGCGGAAGAAATTATTGATACTCAATTTAGTGATGGAAAGGTGAAGAGCAAAGTAGTCGGCAGGACACAAGATAAAAGGCAGAAGTTAAAAGATTAACTCTAAAACTGAAAAAAATGGCAAAAAAAGAATTTTCATTTAATGAAGCAGTAGCAACGATCGAGGAAATTCTCCGTAACATAGAAAACGGGGATCTTGATGTTGACAGGTTGTCAACCGAAGTTAAGAAAGCTTCCGAACTCATCAGACAGTGTCAGGAAAAACTAAAATCGACAGAAGATGAGATCAACAGTATTTTCAAGGAGATGTCATAAAAATAAATCAGGACCTAAGTCCTGATTTACTTTACTACCCTAAACCTAAATTTATGAAAAAAACCACTGTAACTTATTGTTACAACCTTCTGCATATTTAAACGTTCCTAATATTGGATTTGTTACATTTATTTCAGTTTTTTAGCAGAAAAAAGTTCTGTTTTTGACGAAACTCCTATTTCTCAACACCAAGAACATCCTTAAATGCTTTAACAAATGTTTCTTTTGGTAATGCTCCCATTGCCATCTGAGGTTGTCCATCAGCCGGAACAAACAAAAATGATGGTATGCTTCTTATCCCAAAAGCTGACGCCAGTTCCTGTTCCTCTTCCGTATTTACTTTAAAAACATCTATTTTCCCGTCAAAATCTTTGGCCAGCTCTTCAAGCACAGGTGCAACCATTTTACAAGGGGCACACCAGTCTGCATAAAAGTCTATTATACATGGCTTTGATCCTTCAAATTTCCACTCTTTGTTTTTTTCGTAATTGAATACTTTATCCAAAAACGTCTCTTTTGTTAAATGCTCTACCATTTTATTTTTATTTAATAAACATTTAAAAATTCACTTTGTTTATTAATATAACAACCATTATGCCAATAAACTCATATTACCATAAGTTACAAATAATTAACTATTAATTGTAACTTTGTCATGAATTTATAACAAATTGTCATATCTATATATGAGCATATGTCTTAATGACAAAATATTCAAGGCTCTTGCAGATGTAGTTACATCGGAGAATGTAAAGGCATATGTTATAGGTGGTTGGGTAAGAGATTGTATCCTTAAGAGAGAACATCCTGATAAAGACATTGATATTTTAGTAGTAGGAAGCGGCATTGAAATTGCGCGTAAAGCAGCAAGGAAAATCAGCCCGGGGATTAAAGTCAGTGTATTCAGGAATTTTGGAACAGCTATGTTCAGGGCTGGAGATTATGAGTTGGAGTTTGTCGGGGCCAGGAAGGAATCGTACCACAGGGGATCAAGAAAACCTGTTGTGGAAAATGGAACCCTTGAAGATGATCAAAGAAGAAGGGACTTCACCATAAATGCATTGGCAATTAGTATAAACAAAGAGACATTTGGAGAATTTCTTGATCCTTTTAACGGCATTAATGATTTAAAGAATAAAATAATACGTACGCCACTCGATCCTGATAAGACATTCTCGGATGATCCTCTGAGAATGATCCGGGCTGTAAGATTTGCAGCGCAGCTCAATTTTACCATTGAAGAAAAAACACTTAATTCAATTTCAATAAATTGCGAAAGAATCAGGATAGTTTCACCAGAAAGGGTTGTTACTGAACTTAATAAAATAATAATGTGTAATCGCCCATCCAAAGGATTCATGCTTCTTGAAAAGACAGGCTTACTGAAAATTATCCTGCCTGAAGTTGATAATCTGAAGGGTGTTGAAACAAAAGATGGTAAAGCTCATAAAGATAATTTCCTTCATTCAATAAAGGTTCTTGACAACATCAGCAAAAACACCGATAATCTGTGGTTAAGGTGGGCAGCGCTTCTTCATGATATTGCCAAGCCTTTGACAAAAAAATATCTTACCGGAACAGGCTGGTCGTTCCACGGACATGAATATGTAGGTTCTAAAATGATACCTGATATTTTCAGAAAATTAAAGCTGCCTCTGAATGAAAAGATGAAATATGTTCAGAAAATTGTCGACCTTCATCTGCGTCCTATTGTCCTTTCGCAGGAGACTGTAACTGATTCCGCTGTCAGAAGACTCTTATTTGAAGCTGGAAATGATATTGATGACCTCATGATATTATGTGAAGCTGACATTACTTCGAAGAACGAGGCCAAAAAGACCAGACATCTCGAGAATTTCCAGCTGGTAAGGAATAAACTCAGGGAGATTGAAGAAAAAGACACGATAAGAAATTTTCAGCCTCCTGTAGATGGAACCGAGATTATCAATGCTTTTGGGATAAGGCCTGGCAAAGAGGTAGGAATAATTAAAACCGCAATAAGGGAAGCAATCCTTGACGGAATTATTCCGAATGAGCATGATGCCGCCAGAAAGCTAATGTTTCAAAAAGGAAAAGAATTAGGACTTACTCCTGTTGATCCGGAGTCCTGAGCTTAAGAGTAAGTAAAACCGGAAGATGGTCACTGAAGCCTCCCTGATAACGATACCCCCTATAAGTTGATAAAGGAGTAAATCCGGGATATTTCTGATCTCTGACCATAAGAAAATCAGGTCGGAAAATAGTCAGGAATTCTTTATCGGTATACAAACCCTTGCTGCATGATAACAAACCTTCTGACACAATAACCTGATCTATCATTTCCCAGGTACCTCTGTAGCGATAAGTCCCAATGCCTTCTTCAGCAAGATTCCCTGAAAGATTTATAAGCGAATTGTCTTTCTCCTTTGAAGCAAGTAATGTCTTAATCTCCCGATCATCGGGTGTACAGTTGAAATCGCCCATAATTATTATCTTATCACCTGCATTTTTGAATTGAATTAAAGAGTCAGCCTTTTCCCTGATCGTGGATGCAATTAGCATTCTTAGCTTTTCTCCCGAAAGGACTCCTCCCCTTCTGGAAGGCCAGTGATTGACAAATAAATGCAGAGTATCATTATCAATTTCAAGTTTAACATACAATATGCTTCTTGACGAAAAATTCTCCTTCACCATTCCTTTTGGAATCCAATACCTGTAATCAATTATTTTCACAAGATCGCTTCTGTAAATCATGCAAACATCAATACCTCTCCTGTCCGGGGAATCTTCATGTACAATATCATACCCATATTTTGACAGATAAGTGTTATTGACAAGATCTTCAAGTACTTTCCTGTTTTCTACCTCACATAATGAGACAACCTGGGGTGGGCTCCATTCTCCTGCCGCAACTATAGTCTTATACAGCCCGTTTATCTTTTTGGAATAACGGGTTAAATTCCAATGCATTAAACCCCAGGGTAAAAAATCATCATCATCTTTCAGAGTATCATCGTATATATCAAAAAGGTTCTCAACATTATAGAACATAATTTTCACAGAACTCCATTTGCTGTTCTGAGCATTTAGCCTGCTGAATAGGATGCTTATTAATAGAGCTATTGTTAATCGTGATATATATATTTTAAACATAATTATCTTTCCGGCACGATAAAGTCATTTGATATCCATTGTTAATCCATAAACTTAGAACCTTACGGGGCCATTCCGGCAACCTGTTAAAAATAAATTATATGAAAATTTTCTTCTGTCTTCTCTGGTCCGACAAAGAGGAAGTGACCAGTTGGATAAAAATTAAAAAGGGGCTTATCAAGCCCCCCTGTAGTAATTGTACAACACTAGAATGGTGTTATCCACCTGTATCTTCTTGCGCTTTCTCCAAATTTGACTGCCAGTGTAAGCTCATGAGTACCAAAGCTTTGTTGTCTTATCTCAGTCAAAGTAAAATCAAAAGCATATGCAAAATAAAATCTGTCATATTTTAAGCCTAACAAGGCAATTATTGCATCATTGGTCCTGTATGATAAACCAACCCAATAATCGTCCTTGTAGAAGATCCTTGCAGTCAGGTCTAACTGAATAGATTTAAAAACCATATCTGATGATTTGATGAATGCTGACGGTTCAAGAACCCAATCGGGAGTTAAAGGAAATTTTATGCCTCCGGTAAGAAAATAATTACCCAATTGGTTGCCTTTATTTGACGAGGTATCTGCAAACACGAGATTTCCTCTCAGAATGTTTGTCATCGCAAAGCCAGCATAGTATCGCGATGTTGTAAAACTGGTGCCAAAATTGAAATCAGGAATAAAAACTGACCGGTCATAGGCAAGCATCAAAGGATCATCATGGTCATATAATAATCCGTCTGTATTTATATAAAACTGGTATGCTGTCAATGCCAGTCCAAAGGAAAGATCATTAGGATAGCCACCTGATTCCCCCATGGTAATATGATATGCATAGGCTGCCTGAAGACCTGTACGGTGCATTATCCCATTATTATCGTTAAATATATACCCGCCCAGACCAACTTTCCCCCCTTTTGTAGGTTTAATCAGCTTCTTCCTTACAGAAGTTGATTTTGAAATATAACTGTCCTTAAGGATCCTGGTCTGAAAACTGGCAGCATAAGTACTGGGTGCCCCTGCAAGCCCAACCCACTGTTCCCTGACAGTAAGATTAACCGTGGTATAACCATCGCGCCCGGCAAATGATGGATTCACCAGGAATCCGTTCATAATATATTGGCTGTACATTGGGACCTGCTGAGCAATACCAGCTCCAAAAATGAAGCTTACAAAAGCTGCTGTTAGTATGTGCCTTAAATATCTCATATATTTAATTCGAAATTATTAATTTTTATCTGATAATACTTATAACACCCGATTTTGGTTCAGATCCGTCATTGAGATGCAGTATGTAATGGTACGAATCAGTTGGCAGCAGCCTCCCATTATATGTACCGTCCCATGGATTTGCAGAAAGATTTCTGGTTTTGAAAACAAGTTTACCCCACCTCGTGTAAATATAAACTTCAGCATTCGGGAAAAGGTCAATATTCTTTATCTTCCAGGTATCATTATAACCATCATTATTAGGAGTGATTATATCAGGTATTTCTAAACATTTTTCAGATCCGCTTGTGCCAATTTCTACATTTATTGATGCTTCACAGAGATTCAGATCGGTAACAACCGCGCTATAAGTGCCTGCCGGAATATTTGTAAGTGTTGCAGACAAAGATCCGCCTAACCAGATAATTTTATATGGCTGGGTTCCTCCTGTAATAGTAAGAGTAATTGAACCATCATCTTCTCCGGGACATGAGGCATCATTCTTTTCAAAAGATATAGAAAGAGCTTCAGGTTCTGTAATAATCACCTGGATGTCAGTTGTACAAGGTGTTGCATCGCTTATAGTAACAGTATAGGTCCCGGCGGACAATCCGCTGAATATGCCTGAAGCCTGGAATGTAGCGCCATCAAGACTAAACTGATAAGGTGCAGTACCTCCCGATCCTTCAACTGTAAATGTACCATCAGATGATCCGAAGCATGTAACATTGGTCTGGGAAACAATGTTTCCTGTAATACCGGTTGCCGGTTGTGTAATTGTGACCGGAATATCTACAGTACAAAGGTCTGCATCCTGAATAGTAATAGTATAGCTGCCAGCTGCTAATGAATTGAATGTTCCTGATAACTGGTAAGCTCCTGAACCCATCTTATACTGGTATGGAGCTATTCCCCCTGAACCTTCAGCAGTCACGCTTCCTGTATTGCTGCCATAACATAAAACATCAGTTTGTGATGTAATCAGTCCACTCACTGCCGAGGCAGGCTCAGTAATCGTAAAGTTGACATCAAAGGTATTCATCACAGCGTCTCTGATAGTTACAGTGTGGTTACCAGCTGCCAGAGATCCAAATGTTCCTGATACCTGGTAAGATCCGGCGTCCAGGCTGAATTCATACGGAGGTACTCCTCCGGTACCTGTTATAGTAACGCTTCCGGTTGAAGTGCCGAAACATGAAACATCTGTCTGTGAAGTAACGCTTCCCGAAAGCGATACCACAGGTTGTGAAATTGTTACAGGAACGTCAAATATACACAGGTTGGCATCCTGAATTGTTACTGTATAAGAACCTGCCGTAAGGGATGTAAATGTACCTGAAGCCTGATAGGACCCGGATTCAAGCTTATAAAGATATGGTGGTGTCCCTCCGGAGCCTTCAACTGTAACACTGCCATCATTCCCTCCGTTCACTGTTACATCGCTTTGTGAGGTGATACTGCCGGAAACGGCTGTTGCAGGCTCAGTTAAATTTATATTAGCAGCAGTGGAACAGCTGTTTGCGTCAGTAATTGTTACAGAATATGAACCTGCTGAGAGGTTGCTCTGGTCTTCAGAACCCGGCGTAACTCCGTTTCCGGTCCAGGTATATATGTAAGGAGCTGTTCCGCCTGTTGTTGAGATATCGATAGCTCCTGTAGACGAACCGAAGCAAAGTACATCAGTTTGAAGTACTGTAACAGCAGGTGCATCATTAATTGTTACTGTAACCTGTTTAATATCGTAACAACCTGTTACAGGGTCTGTACCCATTATATAATATGTGCCCGAAGTTGCTGCAGCAGGCGTTGAATATGCCACTGTTGCTGCTGCATCAGTCCAGTAAGTATATGAAAGGCCCGGAGTACTTCCGGCAGTAACTGAAGCAGATGTCAGATCTGCAGTAGCCGGTGCGCATGCTGATGAAGGGTTAGTAATAATAAGCGTTGGTGAAGCGTTGATAGTTACTGTAACCGGCTGTATATCATAGCATCCTGTAACCGGATCTGTTCCTTTGATATAATAGATGCCGGCAGTTGCTGTCGCAGGTGATATATATGATAATGTTGCTGCAGCATCAGTCCAGTAAGTGAATATAAGTCCCGGGGTGCTTCCGGAGGTAATTGAAAATGACGTCAGATCAACTGTTGCAGGTGAACAGACTGGTGCAGGGTTAGTGACAATAACAGATGGCTTTGAATTCACATTCATGGCAACCGCATTTGAAGTTGCCGGGCTACCACTCTGGCAGGTCTCACTGGATGTAAGAACTACTGTAATCACATCACCATCCGCTGGTATGTATGAATATGTCGGGCTGTCTGCTCCTACTGTTGTTGCTCCATTATACCACTGGTAAGAAGGTGCCAGTCCTCCGTTCATCGGGGTAGCGGTATAGGTAACACTGGTACCGTCACATATTGGATTAGCATCAGCTGCAATAGCAACACTAACCGGTAATATTGTATTGACACTCATTGTAACCGCATTCGATGTAGCAGGGCTTCCGCTCTGACAGCTCTCACTGGAGGTAAGGACTACTGAAATAACATCACCATCTGCCGGCGCATATGAATATGCTGGACTGTCTGTTCCGACGGCTGTTGCTCCATTATACCACTGGTATGAAGGTGTCAGACCACCATTAGTGGGAGTTGCCGTGAAGTTAACAGTTGTACCTGCACAAACTATGACAGCATCTGCTGATATGGTTACGCTAACCGGCAATATCGGATTAACACTCATTGTAACTGCATTGGACGTTGCTGGTCCTCCGCTCTGGCATGTCTCACTCGAAGTAAGTACCACTGTGATTATATCACCATTTGTCGGTACATATGAATATGTCGGGCTGTTAGTTCCAACTGCAGTGGCCCCTTTGTACCACTGGTAAACTGGTGTAAGGCCACCGTTGACCGGT
>Ga0315536_1000329_pt1 | contig 23829 bp, 20 predicted proteins | sample SalMarSW160230MG_FD_203093 | JGI IMG/M metagenome (GOLD analysis project Ga0315536, IMG submission 203093) | Salt marsh sediment microbial communities from the Plum Island Ecosystem LTER, Massachusetts, United States - Salt Marsh Sediment SW1602-30 ...
TTTCGTCTTTTCTCCCTGTCTGTCATTATTCCTACAACCAACGATATGAGTTTAGGAAATGTATTTTTTGATTTAAGCCTGTTCCTGTTGAAATGTTCAATTTCAATTGCCCTTATTATCCTCTTTCTTGTATCAAAATCAGTAATATTATGAAGGCTTTTATATGTAATAAGGATCCCTTTCAGTTCACCCATCGATTTCTTCTCAAGTTCCGCCCTGAGCCCACTGTCGGGTGATACTTCAAACATTTTATACCCTTTAATTATGCTGTCGGCATACATCCCAGAGCCACCACAGACCACCGGAAATATTCTTCGTTCCTTAAGATCTGAATATATCCTGAAAAAATCACGTTGAAACTCAAATACATTATACTTATACCCTGGATCGACTATATCAATCAGATGATAAGGTATTTGCTTTCCCTCAATAAAATATTCACTATAATCCTTCCCTGTTCCTATATTCATTCCCTTGTAAACCTGACGCGAATCTGCGCTTATGATCTCACCTTCAAGCTCTCTGGCAACAGCAACGGCCAGGGATGTCTTTCCCGAAGCGGTTGGTCCTGTAATGACTAAAAAATCATAATTTGAATTCAATTCCACTGCCATTCAATTAATGATTCAGATAGGTAAAACAATATACCATAAATTTACTTAATTTTGCCGGGCATCCAAATATGATTTTTTATGAACTCCTCGTTCTTCCTACATGGACTGAAAAAAAACATCCTTTATTGATGAAAGGCAGAACAGGAAATATTGTTATCAGGAATAAAAAAGCCTCTCACGATTATGAGTTTCTTGAAAAGTACGTGGCAGGAATTAAACTGACGGGTACAGAAATAAAATCTATCAGGCTGGGTAAAGCCACGATTGCTGACTCTTATTGCTTTTTCAGCAATGGTGAACTCTTTATAAGGGGAATGAATATTACAGAGTACTGGTGGGGAAATCTCAATAATCATGATCCTCTGCGTGAAAGAAAATTACTTCTTACTTCCCGTGAATTAAAAAAAATTGAAAGGAAAGTCAAAGAAACAGGGCTTACCATTATTGTAATTAAAGTCTTCGTAAACGACAGAGGTCTTGCAAAGGCTGAGATAGCAATAGCCAAAGGAAAGAAAGAATACGATAAGCGCGAGACTCTCAAACGCAGAGACGCCGGCAGGGAAATGGACAGATTAAGTAAGGTCTGATCAGAAGTTCGGGCTGAGAAGATATCTTGAGTAAAATTTAACTATATAATTTACAGCCTCATCCGAAGTATCAACCAGTGTAAATATATTCAAATCATCCGGATGAATATTATGTTCTTCATTAAGCATTTCTTCTTTAATCCACTTGATAAGTCCGCTCCAGTATTTCGTCCCGACCAGTATTATTGGAAACTTGCCGATCTTCCTGGTCTGAATAAGAGTAATAGCTTCAAAGAGCTCATCAAATGTTCCGAATCCGCCGGGGAGCACGATGAATCCCTGTGCATATTTCATGAACATTACTTTCCTGACGAAGAAATGGTCGAAAGTAATCAGCTTGTCGGCATCAATATAGGGATTGGGATTCTGCTCAAAAGGGAGATCAATATTTATTCCTACTGATTTGCCTCTACCCCGCGCTGCTCCCTTATTGGCTGCCTCCATTATCCCGGGGCCGCCTCCAGTAATAATACCATAACCTTTTTGTGTCAGCTTAAAGGCAATCTCTTCAGCCAGCTTATAGTATCTGTCATTAAAATGAGTCCTTGCAGAACCGAAAATTGAAACACAGGGACCAATGCGGGCAAGTTTTTCGAAACCCTCTACCAGTTCAGAGATTATTTTAAAAACTCTCCAGGAATCGGTTGTATGAATTTCATGCCAGGTTTTCTGCTCAAAAGCATCTTTAATAAGATCAGCTGGTTTCTCCATATTGGTATCAGTAAAATATTGTCGCTTCAAATATAACTATTTTCTAAAGCCTTAAGTTCCGGCTTCAGATATTTTCCTGTATAACTGTCTTTACATTCAACAAGCTTTTCAGGCGAACCTGCAAAAACAATATTGCCTCCCTGTTTTCCTCCCTCTCTACCAAGATCAATAATATAGTCAGCCATCTTGACCACATCAAGGTTATGCTCAATAATAATTACAGTATTACCCCTGTCAACGAGCTTATTAAGCACATCGAGCAGCACTCTTACATCCTCAAAATGCAATCCTGTTGTGGGTTCATCAAGTATATACATTGTTTTTCCTGTATCGCGCCGTGCCAATTCAGTGGCAAGCTTCACTCTTTGCGCCTCTCCTCCCGAAAGAGTAGTAGACTGCTGACCAAGTTTTATATAACCGAGGCCAACATCCTGAAGCGTTTTTATCTTATGATAGATCGACGGAACATTTGCAAAATAATCTACTGCCATACTAACAGTCATCTCAAGTACATCGCTGATTGATTTACCCTTGTACTTGACTTCAAGCGTTTCCCGGTTATATCGTTTTCCATTACATTCGTTGCAATGCACATATACATCGGGCAGAAAATTCATTTCGATAGTTTTCATGCCAGCCCCTTCACAACCTTCGCAACGACCTCCTTTTACATTAAATGAAAATCTTCCTGCACTGAATCCGCGTATCTTAGCTTCAGTTGTCTGCTCAAAAAGTTTCCTGATATCAGTAAATACACCAGTGTAAGTTGCCGGATTTGATCTTGGTGTTTTTCCAATAGGCGACTGGTTAACCTCAATTACCTTATCGAGATATTCAAGTCCGCTAATTTCCCTGTAAGGCAAAGGAGATTTGCCTGAATGATGAAATCTCTTTGCCAGTGCAGGATGCAGTGTCTGGTTTATAAGAGATGACTTACCGCTGCCTGAGACACCCGTTACACATATCATTGTTCCAAGCGGCAGAATAACATCAACATTATTCAGATTGTGTCCGGAAGCACCTGAGAGTACCAGATATTTACCGTTACCCTTTCTTCTTTTCTCAGGAATAATGAACTTTTTTTTCCTGTTAAGGTATGCGGCTGTCAGCGTGTCTGATTTCATCAGTTCACCCGGATTACCATAGGCAACTACCAGGCCTCCGTGCAGTCCCGCGCCAGGTCCCATATCAATAATATGATCTGCCGACAGGATCATTTCTTTGTCATGTTCGACCACAATAACAGAATTGCCCGAATCCCTGAGTTGTTTCAAGGCTTGTATAAGGCGCCTGTTATCCCTCTGATGAAGACCTATGCTGGGTTCATCAAGGATATACAATACATTAACGAGCCTGGAGCCAATCTGTGTTGCCAGTCTTATCCTCTGACTTTCACCCCCTGAAAGAGTGCGAGCACCCCTGTTTAACGAAAGGTATTCAAGTCCTACTTCGACCAGAAACCCGAGCCTTGCTCTGATCTCCTTAAGAATTTCTGCTGCAATCTGGTTTTGCTTGACTGACATCTTCTCCTCAACATTTGAAAGAAAAACAGTTAAGTCTTTAATGTCCATCTCAGAAAGCTCCCCGATATTCCTGTCAGCAATCCTGAAAAACAAAGATTCTTTTTTCAACCTCGTACCATGACATTCAGGGCACTCATTATACTGAACGTACTGATCCTTAATTTTTGTTCCGTTTTTGTTCCCGTTGATAGTTTCAAGATTCCCGATAAAATTTACTATCCCTTCGAAAGTAAGGAAATAATTTGATGTCATTCCCAGTGGAGTGTTGGATAACTTAAGTACTTCATCAGATCCATAGAGCACTTTATTAAGAGCATCACGCGGAATATCCTTTATCGGAGTGTCAAGAGTGAACCCGTTTTTTTCAGCAATGGCTTCAATCTGCCAGAATATCCATATATTCCTGTATTTACCCAGAGGCTCAATGCCGCCTTTCCTGATGCTGAGCTCAGAATCGGGAATAATTTTATTCTCATCAATGCTTGATACCTCTCCAAGCCCGTTACAATAAGGGCACGCTCCCTGTGGTGAATTAAAAGAAAAAGTATGAGGAGCCGGTTCATTGTACGATATCCCTGTAACAGGGCACATCAGATGCCGGCTGAAAAACCGGGGTTCGTTGTGTTCAGAATCAAGAACCATCATAACTCCATCACCCTCATCAAGAGATGTTATTATTGAATCATGAAGTCGTTTATCGGTGGTATCTCCCACCCTGAATTTATCTATTACCAATTCTATAAAATGAGTTTTATAACGGTCGAGCTTCATTCCCGGAACAAGTTCCCGTATCTCATTGTTGATGCGAACATTAAGGAATCCTTTTCGTCTCAGCTGTTCAAATAGTTCCTTGTAATGTCCTTTTCTTCCTTTTACAACCGGCGCAAGAAAATAGATCTTCTTCCCTGAAAACTGTTTTTTTACCAGACCAAGTATCTGTTCATCAGTGTACTTAACCATTTTCTCTCCTGATGCATAAGAATATGCCTCTCCTGCCCTGGCATATAGCAGTCTCAGAAAATCATATATCTCAGTGATTGTTCCTACAGTGGATCTGGGATTTTTATTTGTGGTTTTCTGCTCTATCGATATCACCGGACTTAAACCGGTTATCTTATCCACATCCGGACGTTCCATTCCACCCAGAAACTGTCTGGCATATGCTGAGAGGGTCTCCATATAACGTCTCTGCCCCTCTGCATAAATGGTATCGAATGCAAGAGAAGATTTCCCGCTCCCGCTTAATCCGGTAATAACCACGAGTTTATTTCGTGGAATTGTAACATCAATGTTTTGTAAATTATGGACTCTGGTTCCAAGGACATTTATCTCCTCACTCATTTAGAATCTCCAAATTCAAAATAATAATTTTCCGTCTTTTCGATATTTCGCATACCCTCCACCGGAATTTTTATCTCGTATGCTTTACCGGGTTTTGGCGTCAGGTAAGGCTTTCTGAGCCAGGGGTTCAGGAATTTCAACAGCTTATAATTTGTGCCGAATTTTTCAGCGAATACAGAGAAATCTGCAATTGCAGTATCAACTTTTACATTATAATATTGTAATTCCGGATATAAATCCTCTTTTTTGATATTAAAACCATAACTCTCGGGGTCTGAAATAATCAGTTTATATGCTTCAGCTCTGAATATATATCTGGCAGTCTCTTCGTTCAGGAGCAGATCATAATAATTATTTTGTTTCTGAATAGCTATCTGTGCATCGATCCCGGCTCTGCCTCCATTGTATGAAGCAGCTGCCAGTGTCCAGTTTCCGTATTTTTCATACGACTTCTGGAAATATTCACATGCAAACTGGGTTGATTTTTCAACATCATACCTTTCATCAACTACCTGGTTTATTTCCATACCTTTCTCCCTGCCCGTTTCAGGCATTATCTGCCAGAAACCGGTAGCTCCGGCAGGAGAGATCATATTGCTGTACTCGCTCTCTGCAGCTGCAAGGTATTTAAAGTCATCTGGTATATTATTTTTCTTCAGTATCTTCTCAATAACAGGAAGGTATCTGTTTGCCCGTTTTATTATCAGGATAGTAGAGGAATGTCGGTAAGCACTGATCAGGAGTTCCCTTTCAAGACTCTCCCTGGTGTCAAAGTTGTCCAGAGGCATCTTCTCTCCGGCAAATGTAACATTTTCAGGCAGTTTGAAAGATTTTATGGTATAAGCTGAATCAAATGGCTGAAGTTTGTTTAGAGGACTCTTGCTGTATCCGTCAGATCCCGGAGCAAATGAAAGTACTATGATTATTGTGCTGACAAAAATAAAACCCGTAAATATTGTTTTCCTGTTTGGATATGTCATAATTGTTACCTCTGTGAAATAATCTGCAAAAGTAACACTTTTATGCCTTAAAAAAATTCAAAGGGGGGATAAAATGATTAACAAAATGAAACAGCGATTATATTAGCTGTTTTTCAGAATTTATAGGAGATTCCTGAAAATAAGCCAAATGAGTAAGGATGAATGGTCGAACCTTCTGTTCCGCTGAACGGGTTAAGATAATATCTGAAAGTTGGTTCAAGGTTTAAGGACAGGTTTTTGGTGAAACTGTATTCCATTCCCATTCCAAGTGAACTGCTAAGAGTGAAAGAATTTAGTCCTTTGGTCGTCCCAACCTGATATTTACCTCCGTCAACCATTGTATATACATCATTATTTACAAGAAAGTTATAAGATACCCCGCCTATCAGATTAAATGCAACTGCCTTATCGATTATTTTATACTTAAGAACAACCGGCAGTTCAAGATAATTGAAATCCTGATAAAGTGTATTATTTAAAGGTTGAAGATTTGCTTTCTGGGGATCAAACACATCATTGTTATAAGCGGTAATAACCCTGCTGCCGGAATTGGCTTGCAGAAAAACGTCGGAATTGTCAGTAAATATAGTACCATTTGTTGTGAGAACTTCAAAGTTATGACCTCCCTTGGAATTACTAAAAGGCTGAAAACCCCCGAAAGATTGTATACCATCTATTTGCTGGCCTATTGATGAATAGTAAATACCAGTCTGGACAGTGAATCTCTTATTAATTTTATATGAAAGAGCAACCCCTCCGGTATATGAAATAAGTGATTGTTCTGATGAGCTCATTTGTTTTGATATATCATCAGAACCGATACCGAATTTTGAATAATATGTAGGAGAGGCCATTGCTGCTATTGACCATCTTTCAGGGCTTTTTGTCGCAGTGATATCAGGGGTATATTGCTGATCAGCAGTAAGGATCTCGAATGAATTTTTCTGCACAGGATTAAATATCTTCATCAAAGGTTCATGAAGTGAATTCTCAGCATCGTTAAGTGAATTCTCAGAATCGTTGCCAATGTTAAATGTTCTTCCAGAGGAAAAAGCAATGGGAGCATCGTCCATTTCCGATACAGCTGATTCATTAATAACCTGAGTATCTGTGCCAGTAAATAAAGAAGAAGCTCTGCTCATGATGGTTTCATTAACTGCCACCGGCAGAATCTTTTGAGCTGAAGGGGCAATAACCGGTGAAACATCTTCTCCGGCTTGAGCCATATCATTAAAATTAAGTCCCGTAGAAACTTCCCTGCTCCACCTGTAAGCAAGTAAGCTCAATGAAAAGACAATAGCAATAAGTGCTGCAGTGCTGATAAGAATATAAGACCTTTGTTTCCTTTTTATAAGAGGTTTAATATCATCCCAGACTCCCGGTGGCGGAAGAGCTTCAAAATCCCTGAGTCCGTTTCTGAATACTATATCAATATTTGCATCTCGTTCATTCATTAACAACCTGTTTCTTAAGTCCTGTATAAGATCCGACTCTTCTCTGAAGAATTGTCCTGGCACGCGCGAGATTTGACTTTGATGTCCCCTCCGAGATCTTCATCATCTGACTGATCTCCTTATGGGTATACCCTTCAATGGCATAAAGGTTAAAAACCATTCTATATTTCGGAGGCAGTTCCCTGATAATTCCCAGCAAGTCGTTAGCTTCAAGTCCTGCATAATCCCGATTATCAGGATCTGCTTCAGTTTCCGGTAATGTGTCAATATCGTCGACACGATACAGGTTATGCCTGTTACGGAATTTCTCAAGAGCGGTATTAACTGTAATCCGGCGCATCCATCCTTCGAAAGAACCTTCATGTTTGTAATGATTAAGATTCTCGAAAATCTTTATGAAGCCCTCCTGTAAAATATCACGTGCTTCTTCATCATTACCAGAATACTGAAGGCATACGGCATAAAGCTTAGATGCATGCCTTCTGTACAGAAGTTCCTGATCCCTCCTGTCGCCGGCAAGACAACCATTTATTATTTTTTTTATCTCCGACAAGGTTTTTCCCAGATTGAGAAGATAAAAATATTAAATAATTATATCAAATACCAGCGATTCTTCAAAAATATTGATGGAAATATCTAAAATTTGGTTGCGTATGATTTTAAAAATCTTACAATTTTATAAGTGTATTACTTCACCATAGGCTGCGGCGGCAGCCTCCATTATGGCTTCCGACATTGTGGGATGCGGATGAACAGCTTTAATGATCTCATGTGCTGTCGTCTCAAGTTTCCTGGCTACCACAATCTCTGCTATCATCTCTGTTACATTGGCTCCAATCATATGGGCGCCCAGCAATTCACCATATTTTGCATCAAAAATAAGCTTAACGAATCCGTCTTTCGCTCCCGAGGCACTTGCCTTACCGGAAGCGGTAAACGGGAATTTGCCAACCTTGATATCATAACCTTCCTCCTTTGCAGCTGCTTCGGTGAGACCACATGAAGCAATTTCAGGATTTGTATATGTACAACCGGGAATATTTTTATAATCAAGGGGAGCGACCTCTTCTCCTGCTATTTTTTCAACACATATGATCCCTTCAGCAGATGCGACATGTGCCAATGCGGGTCCGCGAACAATATCTCCTATTGCAAAAATGCCAGGAACTGATGTCCTGTAATAATCATCAACAACAACCTTGCCTTTTTCTGTCTTAACACCAGCACTTTCGAGGCCTATACCTTCTATATTTGAAATAATTCCAACGGCTGAGAATACAATATCCGATTCGACCACTTCAATTCCCCCGGGAGTTTTGACACTTACCAAGCATTTCTCTTTTGAAGTATCCACTGACTCTACAGACGAATCAGTCATTATCTTCATCTTCATCTTTTTAAAAGATCTTTCAAGTTGTTTCGATATCTCCTCATCCTCATTAGGTACCAGCCTTGGAAGAAATTCAACCAGGGTAACATTTGTCCCTATCGACTGATAGAAATTGGCAAATTCACTTCCTATTGCACCGGATCCCACAACGACCATCGATGATGGCTGCTTTTCAAGTGTCATTGCCTCACGATATCCGATAATCTTTTTCCCATCCTGCTTAAGATTTGGTAGTTCCTTCGATCGGGCTCCTGTTGCCACTATTATATTTTTTGCTGTATAACTCTTTTTATTTCCGTCACTATCTTCTACCTCAACAACATTATTACCGGCAAGGCGTCCAAATCCTTTGATATGGTCTATATTGTTTTTTTTGAAGAGGAACTGTATCCCTTTGCTCATACCCTCTGCGACATTCCTGCTTCTGGAAATAATTGCATTAAAATCCGGTTTTACTTCGCCTGTAATCGTAATGCCATAATCTGAAGCATGATTAAGGTAATCGAATACCTGGGCACTTTTCAGAAGTGATTTTGTAGGTATGCATCCCCAGTTCAGGCAAATACCGCCGAGTTCAGCTCTCTCAACAACTCCCACCTTCATCTTTAACTGGGAAGCCCTTATTGCCGCAACATAGCCTCCGGGCCCGCTTCCTATAACTATAATATCGTAATCCATTATATCTGATGTTAATTAAAATAGCTTTCTTAATATTAAAACCTCAGTAGGAATAAAAAGTTCGCTATAATCATACTGCAGGAAAATTCTTATACTGCTAAAGTTTTTTCAACCTGTGTTTTTCTTGTTAACTGATTTATTCCTTTCGCCACTATCCATATGATAACAAGTGTAAATATTATAGTCGCACCAACAGGGATCCCGGCAAAATATGATATAACATAACCCGTTGCGGTCCCAGCGAATCCCGCCAGGATAGACCATATTACTATTTTGAAATATACTTTGGTGAACAACATTGCAATATTTGGAGGAATTGTCAGCAATGATATTACCAGTACTACTCCTGCCATTCGAATATTTAAGACAATCGTAAGCGCCATCAATGATGTGGTAATATACTTGAATATATCAACATACGATGAATATGTCCTGGCAAACACCTCATCAAAAGATATATAGAGTATGGTCCTGTAAAAAAACCCGAAGTAAAGGATAAGAACTACCGACATAATGCCAAGAGCCAGAATATCAGCATTTGTAACAGTGAGTATACTTCCAAAGAGATAACTCATAAGGTCTGGTGTATATCCCGGGGTAATGTAAATGAAGATAATACCGGTTGCCATACCGAATGCCCATAATATACCTATTGCCGAGTCTTCCCTTATCTTTTGCTTAACTGAAAGATATTCTACACCCAGGGCTGAAAGAATGCCAAAAACAGCAGCTCCTGCAATGGGATTAATTCCTGCGAAATATCCTATGCCAATGCCACCAAAAGAGGCATGTGTTATGCCCCCGCTCAGGAACACCATCCTCCTTGAAACAATGTATGTTCCTGCCAGTCCGGCAGTTATGCTCGCAAATACTGCACCCAGCAGACCTTTTATTATAAATTCATATTGAAAAATATTTGTTTCCACTATTTATGGTATTTAAGTACAGTATGAGGAAGTACACCATGAGTAATAAGCTGAATCGGACAACCATAGGCAAGAAGATCATCATTTGTGATTTCATGGGAGGGGTGATAATGAAGGCTTCGGTTAACACAGGCAAATGATTTAATATGTGCCGAAATTGTCCCGACATCATGCGAAACCATAAGAATAGCCATCCGGCTGTTGAGAACCCTCAGCTTTTCATAAAAATCATTTTCAAAAGTTGTATCGACAAAATTTCCCGGTTCATCAAGGAGTAATAATTTCGGATCCCCGATAATTGCACGACCAAGAAATACTCTTTGTACCTGTCCCCCCGACAATTCATTTATCATCGATCCGGCCATTTCAGTAAGACCAAGCTCTTCAAGCACCATTTCTGCCTTTTTTTTATCGGCAGAAGACATCCTCGATATAATACGTTTCTGTATCATTAGTCCGGATAATACAATATCTGCAACAGTAACAGGATAGTTTACGTCACCTGTTGATATCTGGGGAAGATAGCCTATTCTGTTACTATTAATCAGTTCCTTGTTAAAAACAATCTTACCCTTGACAGGCTTCAGTAAACCGAGAATCACCCTTAAAAGAGTTGTTTTTCCTCCGCCGTTCGGGCCAATAACCCCAATGAAATCATCTTCAACAACCTTTAAATTTACATCCTGCAACACAGTATTGGCGCCATAGGAAGCCGACAGAGATTGCATTTCAAATAAGTATGCCATAGTACCGGTTATTTAGAACTTTCTGTTAAACTATTATATACGGCTGTTATAATATCTGAAGTTGTTGTAAGCCAGTCGCCGGATAAAGGATCAATTATTTCTATTTCAGCCTCGACCTGACCGGCAATTGTTTTAGCATTCCTGGTATCAAACTCCCTCTGGGCAAAAATCGTTTTCAGTTTTTTAGCCCTGGCTAAATCAATCAGATATTTCATTCTTGCCGGAGAAGGTTCTTTCCCTTCAGATTCAATAGCTATCTCTTCCAGCCCGTAATCGCGTGCCAGGTATGTCAGATCAGGATGGAAAACCATAAAAGACCTGTTTATGACGCCTGAGAAAAGCTGTTCTGCTTTTAAATCCAGGTCATTGATTTTCTTAATAAGATCACGGAAATTTGATTCATATTTCTCTGACTGTGAAGGATTCAGTTCACATAAAAAATTTTTTACGGAAGAGGCCATTATCAAACCTGATTTTGGCGAAACCCAATAATGCGGATCCACTCCTCCCACAGTACCTCCACCGTGATGATCAGAAGCAATCAGATTGATTTTTTCTCCCAGCATCAACCTTTTCATCTTGCGATTGGTCTCATAAAAACGGTCAAGCCAGGTCATTTCAAAACCCATATATCCATTGCTTATATAACCAACAGACTTGCTTAGCTTAATTATCTGTTCAGGGGCAGGCTCATATATATGCGGGTCAGCACCCGGAGGAACCATTATATTGACAGAGAAATCACCTCCGCCTATTTCATCGACGAAGTACTTAAAGGGAGCAATGCTGACAGTTATAATTTCCTCACCCGGTTTGGTACCTTGTCTGCCGCATGCGACTATGAAAAAGATAAACAGAAGAATATAATATTTCCTCATCAAAAAAGAATTTCAATGTTGGCTACAAATTTAACATATAACAGAACAAATGGGTTAAGTGTTGTAAATAAAATAATATAAGCTATTTTTGAAAAAATGTTGCACCGGATACCACTAATTTACGGATGAAGAATAAAGGAGAAATACTTGCCGCAATTTTAATAAACTTCAAAGATTGTTATTTCTTCCTGCATAATACCAAAGAATTCAGTGTAGTTGAAAAGATCATGAATGAGGGTTTTGTTTTTGAAAGCCAGCTTCCTCATTCGACCGATCGTGTAAACCCGTTGGAACCCATTGAGATCACATATTTTTTATTCCAGAGGAAGGAATATGGAACCTATACCGTAATTATTGCAATACCCAAGCTTATTTATGAAATCTATTCCGGTGTTTCAAATTATAACGATGTTGGAGTTGAAGAAATATTGAGTATTACCGAACCTTACTCCAGTGATAATGATGAATTAATCTACACACTTTCGCCAAAACATATTCTCGGATATTTCAACTCCAGGACATCCGAGTTTTATCAGAACAGGAACTGGGATCCTTTTTTCAATAACTACCATGAAAAATATCCCGGGAACAAATTCGAAAAGTCCTCTTCTCAATAAAAAATAAAAAGGGGAGACAAGCCCCCCTATGGCTGCCCCCCTTGCAAGGAATGAAAAACAAAACCTAAAATGTCTGAAGAGATATTTTAAAGAATCCAGTTGCCTTGTTTGAGATAATCTGAAACTTCCATTCACCTGTCTTATCCTGATTTTCTTTTTCAGAAATTGAGAATGATTTTCTCCAGTTCAGATTACCATTTTCGTCCAGTACTATATCGGAATAGTATTTACCATTTGGCATCTTGATTTTTATGTGAATATCTCCCGATTTACAATCTCCCATAACAGACATTATTACTGTGCTGGCAGTTTTTTCGACATCGAAAGAATATTCCTTTGTGAAAGTGCTTTCCTTAACCGATTTTGAGAAATCCCATGTAGTTCTTTCAGAATCGCCACCGAATGAATGTCCAAAATAGGGTTCATAATCGCGAGAGAGAACAAGTGGCTCATCCATCGAGAATTGCCTGTTTCCCCTGGGGTTTTCATAAATCCTTACAGCTTTCCCTGCCCTTTTTGCAGCTTCAACCTGTACATTCACATCCTTCATAAGATCATCCATCTTATCCTGTTGCATCTTAAACTCAATCCTTACAGAATCCTGAGTTTTCATCTGATCTACCATAGATCTCTTCTGCTCCTCTATTAACTGCTGAAGCTTCAGGTCCTTGTCCTGTTGCTCCTTTGTCTTTTCCTGAGCAGCTGCTTGCTGAAACCAGCTCCCTGCCGAGAGCATGATTACTGTTATCAATAATACTTTAATCTTTCTCATGACTGCCTCTTTATTGGTTTTACAATGTAAAGATACCACCTGATATACAGTTATTTTGTTAACACAGGGTTAATGCACGGTTAATGTTTGGCATACAAACCTGAGGTATCAATAATTTGAATAATTTTGGGAAAGCAAAACAACCAGTATGAAAAAGAAAAATACCCTCCTGCTGCCAGGCATTATTTCAATTTTTATTCTGATATCAGTACAGGTAATAATAATAAGGGGGATGTGGAAACAGAAAGATGAAATGTTCAATCTGCGATACAGGGTCTTCTCTCAGGATGCTTTGTCGAGCATGTACAGAAGACTTTCAACCGATGGATTTGATACTGCACGTTTTATTATAAACGGATATTCCATACAGGCGACAAAGGATATTCTGACTCTCAGGGGAGATTCGGCTATTGCTGCAAAAAAGAGGGACATACTGGCTTTTGTCACAAAAGCGTTGATCCAGGAGCAGGATCTGTCGGCATATCTTTCAAACTACTTTGAAAGAATTGGAATAGACAAGAACTTCAATTTCAAGATAGTGGTAAATCGTTTTGATCTTATTTCGAATGACTCCATTATACCAGTTTATACAAATGAAGCCTTTGCCAACAGGAGAGCCAACCCAGGCACTCCCCGCAATGTTTCAAGCATGAGATCTCCGTCAGAAATTCTTGTCAGAGCCGACCGTATCGACCGTGATAATTACAGACTCGATTTTGAATGCTTAATTGATTTTTCAGATAAGCAGAAAAAAATCCTTAAGGAGAGCGCAACCTCTCTTTCCATGAGTGCTTTCAGCATTATCGTAGTGGTTATTATTTTTATGGTAACCTTCAGAAACCTGATGGAAGAAAAGAGACTTTCGAACCTGAAAACCGATTTCATAAATAATATGACTCATGAGTTGAAAACACCCTTATCCACCATAACTGTTGCCGGCAAAACTCTGGAAATGCCTCAGATAAGAACAAATGAGGAAAAGATACTTGAAACAGCCAGGCTTATCGGGAAACAAAGTGTTCATCTTAATCAGCTTATCAATATGATACTTGAGATAAGCATGTGGGAAAGAACAGAATTTCAACTGGACAAAAAAACAGTCGATATCGAGGAATTCATGAATGATGTAATTGACCTTTTTAAATCTGGCGGAGGCGATGGAGCGAAAATAACTCAGAAATATAATTTTGGCGAAAAAAAAATCGATCTGGATGTTGTCTACTTCACAACAATGATAAATAACCTCCTCTCAAATGCCGTGAAATATTGTGACGGCGATCCTGAAATTGAAATTGAAGGCTTTGCTACTGAAAACAATGTATCTATAAAGATCACCGATAATGGAATAGGCATTGGGAAGAGCGACCAGAAACATGTTTTCGATAAATTTTACAGGGCTTCCACCGGCAATATTCATAAATACAAAGGACTGGGACTTGGCCTGTATTATGTCAAAAGAATTGCAGAAGCGCACGGGGGAGATGTAACAGTTAGCAGTAAACCAGGAAAAGGTAGTATATTTACAATAACATTACCTAACTAATATAAATATTTGGAATATGAAAGTTTTGATAGCTGAAGACGACAGAGATTTTGGAAATATTTTAACACAGTATGTCACGATCAGCGGTTTTGATGTGACTTTAGGTCGCGATGGGAAGGAAGCCTGGGAACTTTTTAAAAGGAGTAAACCGGATATTTGCGTTCTTGATGTCATGATGCCGGAGATGGATGGCTTTACCCTTGCTGAAAAAATTAAAGAGGCCCAGCCCGATATGCCGGTCATATTCCTTACAGCAAAAAGCCTTAAAGAAGATATTGTCAGAGGCCTGAAAATCGGAGCAGATGATTATATTACTAAGCCTTTTGATCCTGAAGTTCTGATTCTCCGGATCAACAATATACTTAAACGCGCCTATTCCACGGTAAATGATGAATTTAAAATATCCAATACTGTCCTTAAATATAATACCCTGGAACTTATAAGCGGTAACTCCAAAGAAAAGCTGACCCTGAAAGAGGCACAGCTGTTAAAGTTTTTCATTGTCAACAAGAACAAAATTCTTGCAAGAGAAGATATCCTTACAGAAATATGGGGTGAAGATGATTATTTCCTTGGCAGAAGTATGGATGTTTTTATCAGCCGTCTCAGAAAGTACGTATCCGAAGATAAAAATATTGATATCCGTACTGTACGTGGTACCGGGTTCATTCTTGAGGAAATGAATACTGTGGGGTAGAAAAGACACTAGGCACTAGACTCTATACACTAGGGGCTTCGCACTGGTCGCTTGGCGCTGGGTAATAAAAAAGGCTGCTTCGTGAGAAACAGCCTTTTTCTAATATTTAACTTCTGACCTCCGACTTCTGGCTTCTGCCATCTGCCTTCTGCCTTATAATTAATGATTATTTGGAACCAAGCACTTCGTTAACCTTATTATATAGGTCCTCGCCTCTGAGGTTTTTCCCTATTATGGTTCCGGTTTCATCAAGAAGAAAGTTGGCAGGAATAGCATTAACTGCAAATAACTTGGCAGCAGCATTGTTCCAGAACTGAAGGTCCGATACCTGTGTCCAGGTCAGTTTGTCATTGTCAATTGCCTTCACCCAGTCATCTTTAGTCCTGTCAAGAGAGACTCCAAAGACATCAAATCCCTTTTTATGAAACTGGTTATATACCTTTACAACATTAGGATTTTCCTGCCTGCAGGGATTACACCATGCTGCCCAGAAATCTATCAGAAGCAGTTTCGATCCTATTTTGGACGAAAGAGAAACAGGATTTCCATTGGGGTCATTCATAGTAAAATCAGGAGCTTTCTGTCCTATTGAAACTGATTTCATAACAGCTACCCGGTCTTTGAGGTCTTTGATCATCGGCAATTTGACAATTGTGGTATCAAGTCCATTTATCATTGATTCAATTTCAGGTGCATCCATTTCATAGCTCAGGCTAACCAGCAATGAAGGAGTAACATAGGAAGAAGGATTGTTTTTTATAAAGTTCTTCTCAAGGGTAGTCATTTCAGCCTGAATTGAATCAGCCTGTTTCTCAAGCTTTGCTACCCTGGCAACATCACCTGCCCGGCTGGCAGTCTGATACTCAACATATAATTTAGAGTAAATATCGGTAAGAGGTTTATTTGATTCAAGAAATGTTTTATACTGATCCTGTGTTTTAGATCCTGTTATGGTTGCATTAAAAAGTGAATCAATTGTACCTTTAATAGTTATTTCTGAATTTTCAAGATAAAATGAGGTTCTTTTCCTGGTATTCCCGGCAATCAGCTGGACCATCTGAGGATAATCAATTTTCCCTCCTTTCATCGTGAAAACCCCTTTTTTAGATATAGCGGAATCAATATTAATTATCTTTCCGGCTTCCCTTTTCTGAAGATAAAATGTAAGAGAGTCTGAACCATCAATATTTCCTTTAACTACATAATGAGGTTCAGAGGAACATGCTGTCATTAAAATAGTGGCAATAATAGCGTAACTAATTTTTTTCATTTTTAATAATTTTGATTTTGTATCTGTTTAATTATGATTTACTTTGGCGCAAAGATATAAATTATTGTTCACCTTAATCATTTTTTAAAGTATTTGTCGAGCAAAATGTTAGCGGCCATATAGGAAGTAATCTTTCCTTCAGACAGTTGTCTTTCTGTATCAGATCTGAATAATTTAACATCATCATCATCATAAAATGAACTATGAAGCTGTTCCAGTATAGTGCTGTGCATTCTTATAACTGACTGTTTTTTTCTTAATTCCCCGAAGTATCCAGTGGTCTTAGCATAGTCAAAATACGCAAGAATCATTTCCCATAGTTCACTTATACCTGTTTTTTGCAACGCAGAACAGGTAATCACCATTGGTTTCCATCCTGAAGATTTTTCCGGGAACAGTTTAAGGGCATTCTGATAGGACAGCCTTGCCATTTCAGCAACTTGTTTGTTGGCTCCGTCAGCTTTTGTAATAGCTATAAGGTCGGCCATTTCCATAATTCCTCGTTTTATCCCCTGCAGCTCATCTCCTGCTCCGGCAAGCATTAATAAAAGGAAAAAGTCAACCATCGAGCTTACCTCTGTTTCCGATTGCCCTACCCCTACTGTTTCAACAAGTATAGTATTAAATCCAGCTGCTTCGCATAAAATGATAATTTCCCTTGTTTTCCTTGCCACGCCTCCCAGCGTTCCTGAAGCAGGTGATGGACGTATAAAAACATCGGGATGTATACTCAACTGTTCCATTCTTGTTTTGTCACCTAGTATGCTTCCTTTGGTTTGTTCACTGCTTGGATCAATAGTAAGCACAGCCAGCTTATTTCCTCCCCCTGTTATATGTATTCCAAGAGTCTCAATAAATGTACTTTTACCGGCTCCCGGGACACCAGTTATTCCAATCCTGAGCGAATTGGAACTGTAAGGAAGACATTTTTCAATTATTGCCTGTGCAGTAGTATAATGATCAGGAAGTGAACTCTCAACAAGTGTGATGGCCTGGCTTAAAATGGTTCTGTTTCCGGATAATATCCCGGAAACAAATTCCTCAACTGAATACTTTTTCCGGCTTTTTTTGCGTGACCTGGAGATTACATCCGGATTAATACTGGGAGGTTGCGAAATACCTTCCTGAACACTCAGTGCGCTTTTATATTCCTTTCTCTTTTCCATTAGTAGGCCAATTTATGACAAAAATAATAAAAGGGTGCATGATTTCTGTCATACACCCTTTATTAAGTAAAATTCATTGCATCTTACAAAAGACCTACTTCACAGCAGCAGGCTGTTCAACATCGGCAGTCAGCATTAACACTACTTCCGAGTTTTTGGGGTCATTGGTATATACATATATAGCTTTGGTAACCTTGCCGGAGTAGCTGCCGGAATTGAAAATTGCTTTTATTGAACTCGATTCTCCGGGCTTAATGCCTACTCCCTGCGGGCCCTGCTGAACTGCCGTACAGCCGCATGAGGCTCTTACATACCTTATTAAAAGATCTCTTTTCCCTTCATTAGTGAATTTAAATTCAACATTATTCTGGGTAGATCCTTTAATTTTACCAAGGTCAACAGTGTTTGATTCAAGTTTAAATACAGGAGCATTAGCCAGGTCTTCTTTTGAGAGTGAAGAAAAATCTTCCACCAGGTTAGCTGAAATATAATAATAGACATTCTCCTGAGGTATCCCATTAAGTTTTATTTTGGCCATATCGCTTACATTGCCCCAGTTCGGATTTTTTGTTGCATCATAAGTGCCCTCTATCAAACCTTTTTGTCCTGGTTTAAGGGTTTCCGGATTGCATTTGAGAGTAAGATGTGCAGGTAAATTGTCAAATTCAACCTTTACCGGAGCATCTGAGGTATTAATAACCTTCATTACCCTTATCTTTTTTTCTGTTTTCACAACATTGGTAAATGCAAGGTGGTTACTCTCAAACCTGATACCACCAACGGGGAATGTATATAATTCCTCAACAGTTTTTTCATGAGGGATAACTTCTCCTTTTATAACCAGGACAGTAACCTCTGGTTTTGTATTGGCGTAAACTGAAAGGGTTTTGCTGAATTGTCCGGGTCTGTCTTTTGGATCATATATTGCAGTAACCTTTCCTTTTCTGCCTGCCGGTATCGGCTGCTTTGTCCATTCAGGTGTTGTACAACCACACGAAGCTACCACATTCTGAATTACCAGAGGCGTACTACCGGTATTCGTTACGGTAAAATCATAAGTCTGCCTTCCAGCCTCTTCCTTGAAAGTGCCAAAATCATGCTGAGTATCCGATAACTTCATAGTTGTCTGGGCAACCTGCGATTTCACTGTTACTCCGATAATCAGGAGAGAAATAAATAAAAATACTTTTTTCATCATAATATAATTTTAAATTTCAGAATATGATGGAACCTGGTTATAAGTGAAAATATTTTCAAAATTCCTATGTCAGGATAAATACCAGGCTTCATATTAACTCAGTTCAAATATTTTTTTAAAGAATAAACTTAATGTTTAGGCAATTATTATATTTTGCTCACCCAAATTCATTACTATAACAAAGCATATCAGATTTTGGTTGCATGGTGTATCTCAAAAATCAGACCAAAATATGAATTCTGCTAAAATGGTGTAAAAATAATAAAGTTTAATCTTTTAAGATAATTTAAATCAGAATATCATTAGTTTTGTTGTTTACCCATTTGATTTGGAACAGAATTTGCTATTTTTAAATCTGTTTTTACCTGTTTGGAACCTTTTTAATTATGAATTTTAAAAAGCTGATTATTACCGCAATAGCGTGCTTTCTCTATCTAAGTGCGAATTCTCAGTTTTATAATGGACTTCAGATGACATTTGGTAAAAACAGGGTTCAGTACTATGATTATTTCTGGTCCTTCTACAGATTTGACGATTTCGATTGTTATTTTAATGAATACGGACAGGATCTGGCGCAATTCACGGCATTTTATGCCAAAAAAAAGCTGGCTGAAATAGAAGACTATTTTGATTATACCCTGGAAAAAAGACTTATTTTCATCATCTACAATAAGAATGCCGAGTATAAGCAATCCAATATCGGACTGGTTACTTTTGATGATGACACGTACAATACAGGTGGTTTTAATCGGATTATTAAAAACAAAGTATCGCTCTATTACGAGGGTGACCATGTGGCGTATGAGCATCAGATTGCAGCCTCAATAGCCGAAGCGATAATCAATGAGATGTTATATAATGCCGACGTAAAAGACAGGATTTCAAGCTCATCTGTTATTTATATGCCTGACTGGTATATTAAAGGACTTATCCGCTATGTAGGCTATGGCTGGGACATGGAAGCTGAAAACAGGGTAAAAGACGGTCTTAAGTCGGGGAAATTTAAGAATATCAACCATCTGGAATATGATGATGCTATCGATGCCGGGCAGTCATTCTGGCGTTTTATCGGGAAAAAATACGGAGATGCCCTTATTCCGAACATAATCTACCTGACAAAGATCTATAAGAATGTAGATGATGGATTCCTTTATGTTATGGGGCAGGATCTCAAGGATATTCTTAAAGAGTGGAAACATTACTATAGCGATGAATATTCAGACGATAAAGATCGTCCTCCCGATGATAAAAATATTATCAGGAAATCAAAAAGGGAACAGATAATTCAACAGGTAAGAGTCAGCCCCGATGGTGAATATATTGCCTATGTAACAAATAACTGGGGAAGGAAACGGATCTGGCTTTACAACCAGTCCACCGGCAAAAAGAAGATAATTTTCAGAAAAGAACCAAAATTTGAACAGGTGACCGATAATACATACCCCGTTATTGCCTGGCATCCCAGCGGTAAAATTCTCACTTTTATTAATGATGAGAAAGCTGATCTTGTTTTGTACTTCTACAGATTAAACGATAGGACCAAAGAAAAAAGAAATCTGTTGTATTTTGATAAAGTTCTGGATTTTTCTTACTCGCCGGAAGGGTCACGCCTCGTTTTCTCTGCAGTAAAAGATGGCATTACAGACATTTATATCCACACTATTGCCTCCGGGACCAATGAACAGATAACCCGTGATGTTGCAGACGATCTTAATCCTTCATTCCTTAAACATTCAACGGATGAGATCATATTCTCTTCGAACAGGGTATCGGATACCCTTAACAACACAGGAAGTCCTTTTGAAAGATTATCACTAAAATTTGACCTGTTTACTTATGACCTTGCAAAAAGAGGGAAGGTCCTGGTAAGGCTTAGTCAAGGAGATTATGCTGACAGATTCGAAGCAAAAAGTATCTCAGGGATTAAATTGGCGTATATAGGTAATCAGAATGGAATTATGAACAGATATACAGCAAGGTTCGACAGTTCAATCAGCTTTGTGGACACAACTACGCATTACAGATATTTCATTAAATCCCAGCCTGTTACAAATTATGATCGGAACATAATTGACCAGTCGGTTTCGGAAGGAACTGATAAATATGGAGAAATATTATTCAGGAACAGGAAATACGAGGTAAGAAAAGGTTCATTAGATGAATCTGAACCTATACCTGCTTCAGAGATAGTGACTACAACCTTCAGGAAAGAGGAGAACCGGTTTATTCATAAAGCCGATAGCATTGAACAGTTAAGAAAGTGGCTGATATTGGAAGATAAGAAAAGAAGAGATACGCTGCAAAAACCTCTTTACGAGTATTACGTTAAAAATGAACCAATTGACATAAATCATTACATATTTGAAAAGGAAAAGCAGAATTATTACGATCAGCTATGGCGTAAAAAATACATGGACATAGACCTTGACACTGAAAAGCTTAAACTCCCTCTTATCAGGATATATGAAACATCCTTTTACAATAATTATATTGCTACTCAGATTGATTTCAGCTTTCTCAGCAATTCATACCAGGTTTACAGTGGAGGTGCTCCCTATTTTAATCCGGGCATAAATGTCCTGACACGCATAGGGGCAATCGATCTTTTTGAAAATTACCGTATAACCGGAGGTTTCAGGTTCTCCGGCAATTTTGACAGTAATGAATATCTATTAAGTGTTGAAAACCTGAAGGGTAAATTCGATAAACAACTGGTCTATCACAGGCAGACATTTTTCAGCGCTACTGATTCAAATAGCCTGTTTAAAATACATTCTCAAAATATTCTGCTTTCCTATGCCAAACCTCTTACACCCGTTCTGGCCCTGAAAGGAACGATCTCATACAGGTATGACCAGTATGTGACTCTGTCGACCGATATGGCCACACTTATCAAAAAAGATATCACCAGGCACTGGGTCAGTCTCAAAGGCGAAGTTATCTACGATAACACCCGCAAAAGAAGTGTCAATATTTATTTCGGTACAAGGTTCAAAGTTTTTGGAGAATATTATAGAGAAGTAACCCAGCAAAAATCCGATATGATAGTTCTTGGCGTTGACTTCCGAAAATATATCAGAATACACAGAGAGCTAATATGGGCCAACAGGTTTGCAGCAAGTACATCCTTTGGTCCCACCAAGCTTATCTACTATCTGGGCGGTGTAGATAACTGGATGGGTTATTTGTTCAATAAATACCCTATGTTCGATAGTTCCATTCCCGTAACTCCGAATGTAAATTATGGCTTCCAGGCTCTTGCCACAAATATGAGAGGATTCTCCCAGAACATAAGGAATGGTAACAATTTTGCTCTCATTAACAGCGAAATAAGGTGGCCATTTATAAGGTATTTTGCAGGACATCCACTAAAATCTAATTTCCTTAACAGTCTCCAGGTTATTGCTTTTGGCGACATAGGCACGGCCTGGTCAGGAAAATCACCATGGTCAGGGCAAAACGGTTATGATAATCAGACAATTGTAAATGGCCCTATAACTGTGACCCTCGACTCGAACAGGGAACCGATTGTAGAAGGATTCGGTGCCGGAGTAAGAGCCCAGTTATTAGGATATTTCATCAGAGCTGACTGGGCGTGGGGTATTGAGAACCAATACATCTTACCAAGGATATTCTACCTTTCTTTCAGCCTCGATTTTTAACCAGTCATTTTAAAGATCAATTAATGTCAGTTTCGAAAGAAATCTTTTAGAGAGATCATTGATCCGCCCTTTTCCCTGCATAAATCTTATATATTTCTCAAGTTTCTTTTTCAATTAAAAAAAATAAGGTAATTTTGTCCGCGAAATGTAATTAACTAATCAAATAATAATAGAAATGGCTTACATAATTAATGATGATTGCACTGCTTGCGGAACATGTATAGATGAATGTCCTGTTGAAGCTATCTCAGAAGGCGACATATATAAGATTGATCCTGACGTTTGCACCGATTGCGGCGCATGTGCTGATGTATGCCCGGTTGAGGCGATACATCCTGAATAGCTTTGTGCAATTTAAAAGACTAAGGGCTGTACCGGAAGATACAGCCTTTTTTATTTATTACCACATTCTGGATTTAATTTGGTAATTCCTCTCCATTGATTCCCATATAAGGTCAGCCTGGTTTGTTGTTTCTATTTACAGCTTTAACTATTATCCAGATAATAACAACAAGAAGGATAAGACCGATGGCAAAGCCCCATATTAAATCCCAACCATGATTAATCCCGTTCATCATCATAAACCTCCGATCTTTTCTATTTTTACTTAAATATTTAACTCCTGATTTATAATAAATTTTACATTTAAAATTTTCTTATAAAGATACAATCTCAATACAATAAAAATGTTACATAATTTTCGTAACAGATTACATAATTAACAGATATTCAAACATCAACGGTTACTGCCTGAGATCAGGAAATAATCTCCGCTCTATTTTCTTCTGAGCCGTAATGCGTTTGAAATGACGGTAACAGAGCTAAAACTCATAGCTGCGGCTGCAATCATCGGGCTGAGCAAAATTCCAAATACAGGAAAAAGGACACCTGCAGCTATTGGCACTCCGAGTACATTATAGACAAAGGCAAAAAATAAATTCTGCTTAATATTCCGCATGACATCACTGCTTAAGTTCTTTGCATTGGCAATTCCATTCAGATCGCCTTTTACAAGCGTGATTTCGGCACTTTGCATGGCGATATCGGTACCGGTACCCATTGCTATACCAATGTTA
>Ga0315536_1000335_pt1 | contig 23677 bp, 22 predicted proteins | sample SalMarSW160230MG_FD_203093 | JGI IMG/M metagenome (GOLD analysis project Ga0315536, IMG submission 203093) | Salt marsh sediment microbial communities from the Plum Island Ecosystem LTER, Massachusetts, United States - Salt Marsh Sediment SW1602-30 ...
CTACCGTGCTAAGATTGAAATTGGAAGGAGTTTGGGAGAAGGAATCATCAGCGTAGGGCGAAAATTGGCTCTAAAGTGGTCCCATCCGGCTCGGATGGATTATAATTTTTCCTATCATTTATTAATGAAGAATAAGCTATCGCAGATTATCTTCGAAGTTTGTACCACCTGCAGCCTGGACTGCAGATACTGCTACAATATCTGGAAGATCCCGGGTAATAACCACGGGCATTATAATTCCTATTCCAGGGCAAAAAGGGCATTAAAAAAACTCTTTAAACAAGCCGAGATAAACCATATTACCTTTAGCGGGGGTGAACCGCTTTTGGCAGAGCGATTCTTGGAGCTTGTCCTATACTGCCGCTTAAAAAGTAAATCTGTTACTGTTATCACAAATGGAAACAGCGGTAATGCGGCTGCCTATAAAGAACTCCATGAAATGCGTGTCAATCTTTTTGAGCTGCCCTTTCATTCAGCCAAGCCGGAGGAGCATGATTACCTTACCAGGGTCCCAGGTTCCTGGGATAAGGTTGTCCGCTCCATGGATGAGATGCTGGATATCGGCGCAAAGGTTGTCTGCGTAATTGTTATAACCAAAGCAAATCACAACAGCCTGACGAAGACCCTTGGGTTTCTGCACAATAAGGGTATTAAGCAGGTGATGCTAAACAGGTTCAATATAGGAGGTACGGGAATAGCAGAGAAAAAAAACCTTTTGCTCACAAAGCAGGAACTGAAAAGCTTTTTCAGGCTTGCGGGTGAGCTTGGTAAAAAGTACAAACTCCTGCTTTCCTCTAATGTCTGTACACCGCGCTGCATAATCGAGCCTGCGGAATTTCCCAATATCCGCTTTTCATACTGTTATCCTGAGATTTCCGGTAAACCAATTACCATGGATATCTTCGGTAATTTAAGGGTTTGCAACCACTCGCCTGTAATTATAGGTAATATTTTTAAAAGCAGCCTGGAAGAAATATTTTCTTCGGAATATGCTGAAAGCTGGGTAAATATAATACCGGATTACTGTAAAGAATGCGGCAAATATTCCAGGTGTTTTGGCGGCTGCAGGGCTGCTGCTGAGCAGTTGGGACTCACGCTTAAAGAGCCGGACCCTATAATTTCAGAGCTTTTATAGCTGACCGTATGTGAATATAATGGTATAAATTAATGTAAATATTGCATTTTCAGATTCGATATGTAAAGAGGGATAAAGCTTATGTTATTAAAAAAAGAATTCTATCTGTTTATTATTCTTGGAATTATCTTTGGTATTTTTTCCATCCTGGTATTCATGACACGGGGAAGGGTATTGTTCTTTACAAAGAACAAACTAAGAACAGGCGCCCTTATTTTAAGTATAACTTCCATACTCGGCCTTGGCCTCTCCGCTGGCAGCTGCATGACTGTTACCTGCTATTCCAAGCCGGCGCATGACATAGAAATAAATACAAGTGAAAATAATAGTATATCCTTATCGCTATCCCAAAACAATATTATTTCAGGAATTATAAATAATGAGGTAAATCACAATACGAATTACTACTTTAAAATTTCTGATTCAAAAAAGATCATATTACAGGAAGGAGAGGTTCTGGTCCTGGACGGTACTTTGGATGAATTTTACCAAAAATTTAAAATAATCATAGACACTGCTATACCAAAAGGCGAATACAGCCTGGATTTCTATGAAATCTATTCAGACGGGGAACAATACTTCTTCGAAAACTACCTTTTAATTATCACCGATTAAATGAGCCGGACCCTGTTGTTCAGGAACTTTTTTTAAGTGATCCCGGTTAACCACGCGGTATATATTAATAATTTATATTAGCGGTAAATATAAATTGTAAATATAAATGTAAGAATGGAGTAAATTCCCGGCTCTTGAATATTATATTATTAATTTATTGGAGGTTCTGTTAACTTAAATTTAGTATGTATATCACTATATGGCAGTACTCTCTTGTCAGGCACAGAAATATGTATCGTCCCAAAATCATTATCGCCCCAGACAGCAAAATGTCATTCAAAGGCTGTTCCGGAATCGCTTTGCCCGCTTCGAGTGCGAGCTGATAAATGGCGGTTTTGCGAAAAGCCTGTTGGAAAGGAGCCTGAAGTAGTCAGTGTCGCTGATAAGGCACGCAGGAAAGCATGGGCGAAAATTGGCTCTAAAGTGGTGCCACCCGGCTCGGATGGATTATAATTTTTCCTATCATTTTACCATACAGGAAGTCTCCACACGCATAAGCATCAATAACCACAATGAATCTCAACTAATAAACGTATAACGTTTGAGCTGAGACGCGCGCTATTTTTTACGCGTCGATTCTCAAGCGACTTGTTTGGGGCTCAACTGGTAATCCCATTCCCGCACCCCTGCTTTGATTTTTTCTGCATACTCTGGACGATACCATAACGCTAAAGCGGTTTTAAACCAACAAAGATTTCCCTGTAGCCCGATGATTCTAACAAACTCTGAGAACCAAAAAGAAGCAGCGGTTTAGAATCCAACAGCAGCACATTGTTAGGTGCACATTTTATGAATGATTTTCTGCATTAATCTTCTGCATTATGGAATTTAGGAATGTCGTTTTTACTTGTTGGTATTCGCGATATCCGATTCTTTTGCCGACTACTATTTTTTGTTTTAGTTGATCGTACGCTTTCGCATCTTCTGGATGTTTCAGCATATAATCTCGAAAACTAATCCATTTTTGATAGCTATCTGAGCTAGATGACATTACATACAAATTCAACATGTATTCATTTTTTTGATAAACTATTGAACCATTTAGCACTGGGAGGAATTGAGGATATGGACTTTCTTGAAAACCTAAATCATGTAGTTTTCCCCTGATTTTGGTTTGATCAACTTCTTCAGATGGGATGACTAAATCGATCATATTCTTACCACCGGTACCAGGAATTGCACTACTTCCAATATGCTCCACTTCTATTCCAGGTATCTCTTTCTGAATAATGCTTTTTACAAGACTAAATACTGTTGGTAATTGAGCATCATATGGATGATATTGAACCAAGTTTTCAAGAGCTATGGTCTTGCTTATTTTGCACATCAGAATCCTCCTCCTATTTTCATTGCTGTGATAATCTTCAAATCTATCCTGTTTTCACCTAACTAATGAGTATACCGAAGATATGTCAGATATGGGGTTGCATAGCCTGTAATTCTGCTGGATATCACCTCCAAATGGCGTACTATACTGCGTTTTTGCATGACTATTACTTCCATATGTGCATATTTGCCGGTATATTAACATAATATCATGCATTTTTCCATAATAAATGCAACCCAATCGAAATGGGTACAGAAGAAGTCCGTACCTTCTTAAGTTATTCAGCAATGGTTGTGGAATAAGACTGATTGAATGCTTGTGCCTTCGAATTAAGGATATAGATTTTGAAGCCAATCACATTATTATAAGAGAAGGAAAAGCATGTTGGATGCCATACCTTTCGACATTGCTTTGCGACCCATTTCATTAGTTTTTCTCTTCTTAACGCAGAAGTGGATAAAAGCCTGAGTGCTGTTGAATTGAACACTCTCGGCTATTAATTATACGAACAAAAAAAATATGTTGAATCGCTTGATTACCTCCGCACTTCGTTTGAAAAAGATCCCGATTATGCTTACCCTCATTATAATTTTTCCTATCATTTGATCACTTTACACGATATATTTCTGTTGGAGTGATGGCCTGTAACTTAAAGAAAATCGGTAAGGAACTTCTTCTTCAGGAACAGGAAAAACAGAAACAAAATAAAAAAGTGGGAAACGAAATCATTCAAGAGATGATCAATCCAGCTTCCGGACGGGAACGTTGGATATTCTCAGATATCAAAAAGGATCATTTTCATTGGCGTTGTGAAAAATCTGAAGATGATGGCAACACTTGGAAAATATCACCTGGAAGGTATTTACTGCATGCAGAGCACTCCGCAGATTACGGACAACAGCCTGAAATGCGACTCGGCCAATTTGTCGCGTTGCATATTCACCTCCAACGCGAGCAAGCCCACGATAGAAGACAATGTCTTTGTCGACGGTGGCGGCGCGCATGATGTGGCCTTCACGGAATCCAGCAACGATGATGAGCCGGCAAGTTTTATCGGCAACGAGTTCGGTGCGGGATTCTAAACAAACTACCTGGATTTTTCTGGCGGTGCTGCCACTTTGGTTAGTGATATTGACCTAATAAACGACCTGGATGATAACGGGCACAACCCGGCCGGAACCGTAGACGGGAATTTTTTAAGCCCATAGGCTTATCCGCGACAAACGAGCGGCGGAATCTTTTAACCGGGGGCTTCCGCCGCCGGACCGGGTAAGCTTTTCGGTTGGGCCGGCGGCGGATTTACACAACGGCTTTGTCACTGGCGGTTCACACGGCGTATCAAATAGATATAATAGAAAATTCCCGATACAAAAAGAACGAAGACCAGTACAAGAAACCAGTCCCCTGTTATTCCGTAGAATGTGGGTTGACCTTTGACCGGAACATTCGAGATCATAATCCGCTCCGCTGTGCCGAAATAATCCTGGTACGCGAGAATGTTTCCATTAAAGTCGGCGGCTATGGAGGTCCCGTGGTTCGCCTGGCGCACAATGGAAAATCCGTATTCGATTCCGCGCTCCAGTCCTTCTTTGGTATGATATGGGCTGATACGTTTTGTATCGTAACCGGGAACAAGCAGGATATCGACGTTTTTCTGTGCCGCCTGGCGAAGAAACGCCGGGTTGTCAAGATCAAAGCAGATAACCGATCCAATGACTCCCCACGGGGTTTGTACTGTTTTTATCTGTCCGTCCGAATCAGTCGGGAACCAGGAATATGTTTTTTCATATTTATACGCAATACCTCCGTCCGGCGTAAACATGACGACCATATTATCGTTCTTGACCGCGCCGAAATGAAGCGTCAGAATGGACGGCGCAAAATAAACACTGTTGGCCATGGCGAAGTCACGGGCCCGGTTGATGAATTCTCCATACTGGTCTTCATATAGAGGATAATTGCCTTCGGACCAGAAAATAACCTTTGCGCCGAAATCCACCGCTTTTTTGCTTTTTTCAAACAACTCTTCCTGGATCTCCCTCATTTTTGGGCGTATCTTTCCGGCTTCGGCAATTGGTGTTCCCGCCTCGGTAATTCCCCAGTAATCAAGGTTATGGGGAACGGTAATAGAGCCTATCAGTACGGTCTGTGCCTTGGGGCCGAAAAAGGTCAGCTTTACTATCCCAAAAGCCATAATCGCGGAAAAAACAATAAATGGTACAACGAAGGCTTTCCCCGCCTTCTTAACATTAAAGCCGTTTTCCCACAGTTGATTTACAACTGGTGCGGCCCAGCAAATCAGAAAAATAATTCCCCAGCATCCGGTAAGGGAAGAAAGCTGGGATACTATGGTAAAATCAAACTGTGTTCCCGCGACCGATGTGGATGCGGAAAGCGGGCTGAATGAAATAAAAAAATCAATCATTGTATAGAGTACCGGAAAGACCAGTGTCGCCGTAAAAAGCGTCAATTTTTTTGATAAAAAACGGTCAAAGTAGAGCCCTGATAGCAGCGAAGAGCTGACCAGAACGGCAAAAGCGATTTCCACAGGAAAATCAATTTCCCATCCCCCGTGCATGCTTAGGAACCGGAAAAAAAATACTAAAAGCGTGACGGGTAATGTGTAATACCATTTTTCCTGTTGCCGGAAAAATCTCATTAAAAGAATGAATGAAAGCCACGACGCAAGCGGCGCATTCCACGCCCAGCCGCTTATCGCTATCAATGCTGAGCCTGCCAGCCCGGCAATCCAGGTAATTGTTCTTTGTCTTGTAATTATTTTCAAAATTTCTCCTTCTTCTATTTGGTTAAAGTTGATTCAAAGCATAATACAGAAGAGAAAGGTATCAAATGGAATTTATGTCCCATTTTACCCTGAAGGAAAAAGTGGTACATTTGTTCCAGCCGGGACAGGATCAGAGGCATCAGGCAGTAGGAAATACGGAAAAGAAAGCTGCCGATGGACATAACGGTGACGCGTTTGTCGCTGAAGGTCTCCTCCTGGATATACCTGCCCAGTGGGGAGAGGATCGTCTTTCTAAAATTGGATTTCAGGATTTTGGTTGATACGTCCGTTCTACCGTGCTAAGATTGAAATTGGAAGGAGTTTGGGAGAAGGAATCATCAGCGTAGGGCGAAAATTGGCTCTAAAGTGGTCCCATCCGGCTCGGATGGATTATAATTTTTTCTATTATTTGATGATTAATGCCGGTAAGAATAGTTACCGGTTTAGGCCGATTTAGGAGGTTTGTCATCCCGGCCCGGAGGTTTCTACTCGGGAAACCGAAATAAAGGGGCTATACATTTTGCGGTTAAACTCCTTAAAAACCGGGATCATCGTCGCGCTTATCCGCCCGCTGTGGTATATTACGTTTTATTCTCCTTGATCTTCTTTACTTTCTTCATCCTGTCCCGCACGCACTCAACCGCCTCTTCAATCATCGCGGTAAAATATAGGATCAGTGTGTTTTCATCTATGTCATAGTTTTGTTTTATCGCGTGTACAAAAAAACCGGCCAGGGCCTGCATGCCGTGGGCATTAAAATCCGCGGGCCGCATCTCATCCAATTTTTTATCCATGAGCGCGCTGTAGCGCTGGTACGAGCGGTTCAATTCTATCAACAAAGCTTTGGCGGTTTTTTCATCACAGGAGGTTACTTCACGGCAATAGTTATGATAATGCTTCGCGATCAACCCGCCGATCTCCTGGAAATATTCCTTTGAGTACCTGTATTTTTGCATGAAGATATAATTGACGTACACCGCGGTAAGCCAAAACTGGAAACAGAGTGTGTCCGCAAACAATGACTTGGCCTCTGTTTTGGAGAGCTGCGTTTCCGCATACGCCCTTTCCAGAAAAAGAGTGGCGGCAGTTCTTCCCATGAAATTTATATATTCATACCGGGTAAGGGCCCCTTTCATCTCATACGCTTTGTTTTTTACTCCGGACATGCTTGCTCCCTTGCTTTTTGATTTTAAGTGTACCCCAGAATACATCGTGCTTCAATTAATTTTTCCGCCGGGGAGACGACGGTCGGTATTTCTTGGTTTCCGGAACCGGCGCATAGTCTTTCACCAATATCCCGTTATCTTCATATTCTATAAGGATATAATGGGAGCTGATCTGGTACTTCTCCCTCCATTCCCGCGGAATGGCAAGCGGTTCATCGTTATAGGTCTGTATTTTCAGGAATATTTCAGGCAACCCGTCATGGTCATAATCGGCTATGTAAAACGTATCGGGGTTGCTGTCATCCAAACCCTTGATATAGCCCCCGTCGATATTAAAAGGAAACTCATAGGTGATTCGGGACGAGCTTAAAAACAGGCTGATCCGATAACAGCAGTGCCCGCCGCCGCTGAACGTATACATAATCTTGTCGTTCTTCCCGTCGCCGTCAAAATCAAATCGAGACAGGTACGGCACGGCATCCTGATTCGTGACGCAGGAGAAGAAAAGCGACAGCAGACAAAACACCATAAAAAAATAATTCACGTTTATTTTCAATATACTCATCCTCTGATAGTATGTATATCTGTTTTTTGGTGTCAAGTATCATGCGGAAGGAATGACGGAGACCTATCATGAACAAGAAACACCTGGGATTTTTTGATTTCATCCACCGGCCCGCGGGCCGAAATGGCGGCAACCCGTCCCCGGCCCGCGGGCCGGGGAACAATCGTAAGGCAATCCGTAATATCGTCCGAACAGCTATTCCAGCTCAAAGCTTACCAGTACGGTCTCCTTCACCGTTATCTGCCCCAACGCCGTGGCGGCCATCTCCGCCGTATTCCGGCTGTTCGCGTTTACCGTCATATTCGTCAGTAGGTAGCTGTCACGGTTCAGCCGGTTTCTCTCGGGCTGCCATTCACTGATGGAATAGGGGCGTCCGCTTTTTTGGCCCAGCTGCTCTGCCATTGCAGATGCCTTGTGCGCTGCGGCCTGCAGCGCCAGTGAGCGGGCCTGTTCCCGGTACTCGTTTAATTTTGTGGTACGGAACTGGATGTGATACACGTAATTGATTCCGGTATTTAAAAGCTCACATAAAAATTCTTCAAACCGATCAACCCGTATCAGGGTAATGGAAATTTGTTTATAGACGTTATAGCCATTAATTACCGGTGTTCCGCGGTCGTGACGGTCCGTGTAATACGGCGCCACATTCAGGTAGTTCGTCATTATGTCTTTCGCTTCGATGTTAAAGCGCTTGGCCACCTGCATGACCTTTTTTACGATTCGATCATTTTCCTCTCTGGCCGTCTGCAACACCTTATTCCGGGTGCCCGCCCCAACGCAAAAAACAATCTGGTCAGGGACTACCTTTACCTCCGCTTCTCCTACCACGGAAATAAGCCTCGGCTCGCCCGCTTGTCCGTTTTTGGACGAAAGCATAAAAAGCCCGACCGCGGCTATTACACCGATAATTAATATTCTGCCCGTAGACTCTTTCATAGATTTCTCCTTAAAAATGAATTTATATAGTACAAAGTGATTATGCGGTAATTCGCCGCAGGAGTTGTCACAGAATGGTAAAAGAAGGTAAAAAGTTGTAAAAGCGTAATTGTCCGGATTATTTTTTTTGGTTATTACTTCGTACGACGGATTTAATGTATATAGAAGGTTTCTTATGCAGATACAAGATCTGATGATTATAGTCGGCCCGGATGCACAGGCGCCGTGAACCTTGGCCCCAATTATTACAGAGCTTCGAAAAACGCGGCCAGCGTATGCGCTCTTTTTAAAATAAAGGCAACCGTCCGCATGTCGATATGAGCAGCCGCATCATTTTCGTACAGAACGTCATCCGCGGCATAAGCAATCAAGGTTTCTCCGGAAAAGTAGAAACGCTGCTCCTTTTCATCGCGAGTATAATAGAAAATAAGTTCCCCGCCCGGGTTGAATAGGTACTCCTTGGTGATCTCATGGACGGCAGCCTCTTCATGTACCCGAATCAGGAGCACGCATTTATCCCGCGGCATCTCCTCATTGATTTCCTTCAGCCGGTAATAGATGTCATAGACCGCCCGATAATTTCCCAGGCTGGGCCACGGGCTGTTTTCCGGGTTTACGTCCAGACGGTCATGGTAGAGGAACCGTGAACCGATCTGTTTTTTGATGTCATTGTATTGATTCCGGATGTTCCGGACCGCGCTGTTGTCCCCGTATATCAAACAAAGACAAATGAACGGCAGGATCATCACCGGGAAAAACGGGAATTTGATGAATGTTTTGGGCGGGAGCCCGCGCCGCTGCTTTTTTATGCGGTTTCTCCTTTGCATCTAATGCCCAACCTGTACATTAGAAAGCCGATTCTCTGATACCGTTGGAGTAATCAGCTTCAGCGTATACATAGGCCTTTTTTTGTCCATTGGAACCGATTTTCAGACAGGTCAAGGACCAGGGTTCACACTCATAGGCGAAATCAATATTTTTCCCCGACCCGGTGATTTCAACATTAATCGATTGAGAGCCGGTTTTTTGCCAGTTCACGATATATAAAAGAATATCTCCGTGACTGTTTTTATAGCCGTATATTCTGATATTGTCGCTAACATTATCCCAAAAAATCAATTTTGACAGATTCATGGAAGAAAACATTTTATACACATAGTATACAGGTTTTGGATTCATATTTGCGTCAATGAATCCGAGGGTCCAACCTTCCCTGATACTCCACGGCATTATGGAATAAATCCCTTCCTGGGCGGTGGACACCCCGATCATGTCGGCCATCCATAACCCCGCACTGAAACTGCCCGGTGCGGCATCCCGGGGCGGAAGCTTCGGGTCACCATTCCAGGAAAGATTCGTTTCACCGATAATCAAGGGTATCGACTTCCCGTGAGCATTATTTTTAATTGCTTTCAAGACCTTGCTATAGAATTTTTGGATGTCCTTGATATTTCTTTTCGCATTCCCGTAGGTTGACTGGGCCGCATCAAAGGGATAATAATGAACCGAAATATAATCCAGGTTGTGTGCGCATGCTTTGACGAATTGAGGGATCCATGTAAGATTATAGGATAAATCCAGGCCGATTATTTTAATACCCGGGTATTTTGCCTTTACCGCGCCGGCAATCGCATTGAAATCTTCGATGTACCGCTTGACTCCGAATCCATGTAAATACGCCACGTTATAATTCTTGTTATCGGCAAGCTCCCGGCTGTACATATCCGGTTCATTGCCTATTGAAACGTATTTCAGGGTCGTTTTTTTCATTGCGGTCCGTATCATCAGGAGCGCTCTGCTAATGCGTTCATTATTGGTTTTATACCGGGCTACCGGCAATTGGAGCACTGGCTCGGCCCCGATTGCCCTGCAATAATCGATAAAATTACCGATCGCCTGTGCGTCAACCGGATCGGGCCAGTCCACATCATTGTTGATCCCGCCGAAGCGCAGTAATTTAATTTTGAGGGGAGCCATTAATTTTTCCGTGCCGTTCACCGGGTTTCCCCAGGTAGGCACCCACGACCAATAGTTGAAACCGAACATAGCAGCGGGAACATCATTGACGACCGTGTCCTCATCAATTTTGATATTGATTGATCCTTGGTTTTTCTCAAGTTTACAGCTTGTTATAATACCGAAGATTACCATAATGAATCCCACGATAATAACTTGATTTCTCTTTTTCATACGGTATCTCCTCTTAAGAATTATAATAGAATCAGTAAACTTCATCAAACTGCTCCCGGGTTATTCTCTTCACATTCCCCATGGCAGGCATCCCCGCATAGGCTGAGCTAAGACTGTCTATGCGCCAGTATTTTCCGTATTTGAGGAGGTGTATACCTCCGGCGAAATAAGCATCGTTCAGCCGGTATAAAACCAGGCGTTCGGCTGCATCGTCAGCTCCGTAACACCGAGCATTCTTCATGAACGATTTCTTTGCTCGTTCACTGTTGTAAATCTTTGCAGGCGCGGGGAGCCTGATTTTTTCGACGGTCAGCCCGGCCAACTTGCGTGAGTCCGCGTCTTTGATAAACGAATCGACCATTTGTTCATCCGGATCGGGAATTATCCTTCCGTCAAAGGAAATATCAGTCAACATGCTGTAGAGCATGAACTTCACCTGGTTGGCCAGGCGGGACAGAATGGCAATCCGGTTCACCTGGGCCAGAACAGGCGACTGTGAGGGCGAGAGCATTCCGTATAAGACTATGGCATCCAATCTTTCGGTCATGGCCTTAAAATCAAATTTATCACCTTCATTGACGGCGCAGGCCTCAAACGCACCGGGAAGGTCATTGGCGGCCAGCCGGACGACAAAATGATTGATCGCCGCCTCCGGGGTTTCAAAATTTTTTTCCGGAAACAGGAAGTCTTTATCAGCAACGTCCTCCGGGTTAAGAAAAAAATTCAAAGAAAATAATAAAGCAACCCCTCCTAACAGTATTATTATTCTTCTTGTTCGTTTCACATGCATACATACCTCCATATGGTTTATTTTGATCTTTTTGTTTCAACCAACCGGATGTCGTCCAGCCAAATGGTGCGCCGGTCCGCCCTGCCGCACATAAAAGTAAGAAAGAGCGAATCATCGGCGGCCGGAATACTGTTTGTAAACTTATAGGTTTTGGCCTCAGGTCCCGCCGTAATTGTTTGTGATAAAATGGAATGATAGGGATCGTGTGCCTGCTGCAGCATCACGTCTATTTCCGCGGACGCGTCGGCCCTGACGGTAAACATCAAGGTATACTTCATACCCTTAAAGCTTTTTAGAAAGTAACTGAACTGCGTGTGCCAGTTCGTGCCGGTGCCGTGCTCCACATACAGAGCGGCCGAGCCGCTGCCGGCAAGCGGATTGTGCGTGTCACGGGTAAACCTCATCCGTCCTCCCTCCCATACCCGCACCGTCCACTCCCCCTTCTTTGATTCGAAATCACCTCCCCGCACTTTGTCTATGCTTTGCGGAAGGCTGACCCTGGCGGTATGAACTTCCGCCCCGTAATTTCCGCCCTTGTCCACGGCCTTTACCGAGTAATCAGAAACCGAACCCGCTTCAGGGTAATTGTCAACAAATGAGATTTGACCCGTTACGCCCAGGAAGGAATTGTCTTTAAAAATTTCATAGCGGGCAATTCCCGTATCGTCCCCGGCCGGCTGCCATGAGATATCCACACTATACGTTTTAAACCGTGCCTTGAGTGAGGACACACGGCCCGGCGGGCGGGAATCCTTTATCCCCATGGCCCTGCGCAGCGCTTTTTCATCACTCCCGTGGAAATAGAGTGCTTCCCGCATCTTTTTTTGGTAAAGTCCGGCCACCACCTCATTCGCCTCCAGCCTGCAGTCGCCCCAGTCCGCCCAGGGCAGGTGATATTCCCTGCTTTTGGCCGCCCAGTCCCAGTTTATATAACAGAGAGCCTTGATTACAGGATTGCTTTCTATGAACGAAAAATACGGACGAAACCAGGCATTCCAGTCCCGCTCCCCGTCGGTGGTGCCTATCCTGAGGGGGGTAGTCTCGGCAATCATCACGGGTTTTTTGTGCGCGGCGGCATTCTCCAGAAACTCCCTGGTGACCCTGCTGTCCATCACCTGGGGGATAAACAAACTTAAGCCCCACCAGTCCACATACTCATCCCCCGGGTAATAGCTCATATACCGGTATTTCCTGTTGTCCAGGGTATACCCTCCGGACTGCCGCCAGATATAGGCCGCGTTCCAGACCGTGGCCACCTCAAGATGATTCCGCCGTACCGCGTCGGTTATTTTCTTAAAGGCCTTCACATAAGGTTCGGGGGTATACCCATAGAAACCAAGGCCGTTAAACTCCACCCCGATGCGTAAAAAAGCGGGATGCCCCAGACCGTCAAGCAGGCGGCAGAGAAGTGCTATCTTATCGTCATACAGACCGGCGGCCACCTCCTTATCGTAACAGAGGCTGCCCTGGCCGTTGGACAGACCATAGGTCATGGAGAGGCCGATCTGTGGTATCAGGTAAACGTTATAGTTGGTTTGGTAATACCGCAGCTCCTGTGCCAACCGTTCAAAATCAGCGGGCACCAGGTCTTTTAACTGAAAATAACAGGTATAGAGTGCAGGCTTGAGTGTTTCGGGCATACGGATGAAGTACTGCCTGAAACCGTCCGCGTCCTGCCCGGCCCCGTCATACACCATATGCTTCAGCTCCAGGCGCGCGCCGAAATCTACGCGCGGTCCGGCATTCACGGTTTGAGGACTGGAATCCGTGGTAAAAAAAGCGGAAACCGTTATTACCGCGCACATAATCTTGATACAGCTATTCACGGGCACCTCCCTGTATAATTTAAGCTGTGTCCCACCGCAACAACAGCCGGCGGTTGCGGTACCGATATCTGAATTCAGTATAATACAATCTCCGCCGCTAAACAGGAAAAAATAACAGTAATGATGATTCCCACTCCTGCCGGGTGGGGAAATTGTGCGCCTGCCGGCCACGCCGCAGCGTCTGATTGGCTGCGGATTTTTCCATATCCGCTTGCCTTGCACCGGCTTTTTGTATATATTCCATATGAAGTTACCCTGACCGCAAGGATTAAATTCAATTAAAGAGAAAATTATATGGATACACCGAAGATTAAGAATATAGCCATTATCGCACACGTCGATCACGGCAAAACCACCCTGGTTGACCAGATGTTCCGCCAGAGCGGCATGTTCCGCGACAACCAGGTGGTAGCGGAACGAATGATGGACTCCCTGGATCTGGAACGGGAGCGGGGCATCACCATCGCTTCCAAGAACGGCTCGTTCCGTTACCGGGACCACCATATCAACCTGGTGGACACCCCGGGCCACGCGGATTTCGGGGGCCAGGTGGAGCGTATCCTGAAAATGGTGGACGGCGCGCTGCTGCTGGTGGACGCGCAGGAAGGCCCCATGCCCCAGACCTATTACGTACTGCGCAAAGCCCTGGCGCTGGGACTGCCCATTATCGTGATCATCAATAAAATCGACAAACCCGCCGCCAGACCGGACTGGGTTGTGGACCAGGTACTTGACCTCTTCGTCAAGCTCGACGCACCTGAGGAATGCCTGGACTATCCCATCCTCTTCGCATCGGCCAAGGACGGGTATGCCACCCGTGATTACCGGCAGAAAACAAACGATATCACCGAGTTGTTCGATGAGATCATCCGCTTTATTCCCGCTCCGGCCGGGGACCCGGAAGCCCCGCTGCAGCTGCTGGTAAGCTCACTTTCCTATTCCACCTTTCTGGGCCGGCTTGCCGTCGGAAAAATCACCGCGGGCCGGATCAGCGTGAACGCTGAGGTGGCGGCCTGCCGCGGCGCCGATGTGACGTCCGTAAGCAGGGCTACCAAGATATACCGCTTTGAAGGTACCAAGATGGTCCAGATTGAATCCGCCGGTGTGGGCGAGATCGTGGCCCTTGCCGGTCTGGACAATGTTACCATCGGCGAGACCGTCACCGATCCGCAGAACCCCATGCCGCTCCCCTTTATGGAGCTTGATCCGCCGACCATGTCCATGAACTTCATCCCCAACGACTCGCCCTTTGCGGGACGTGAGGGCAGGTTCGTCACCTCTCAGCACCTGCGTGAGCGGCTCTACCGCGAGACATTAAACGACGTGGCCCTACAGGTAAAAGACATGGAAACCGGCATCGGCTACAAGGTTTCGGGTCGGGGTGAACTGCACCTTTCCATTCTGATCGAGAAGATGCGGCGCGAAGGCTATGAGTTTCAGGTGACACGGCCCGAGGTCATTATGAAAAAGGCTGACGGACGACTGCTGGAACCTTACGAGGAGCTCACCATCGATATCGATGAGGCCTATATGGGCAAGGTCATCGAACACCTGGGTACCCGCAAGGGCCGGATGAAGGACATGCGGCACAACAACGGTATGGTGCACCTGGTGTATACCATCCCCACCCGCGGTCTGCTTGGGTTTCGTAATATCTTCATGACCGAGTCCAGGGGTATGGGCGTTATGAACTATCTTTTCTCAGGATACGATGCCTATGTGGGAGAGATAAAGAACCGCAAAAAAGGCGTTCTTATCTGCATGGAGGAGTGTACCAGCGTTGCCTACGCCCTGTTCAACCTTCAGGAACGCGGGCGGTTATTTATCGGACCCCAGGTCAAGCTTTACCAGGGGCAGATCATCGGTGAGCACTCGCGCGAGAACGACCTGACGGTAAACCCGGCCCGGGGCAAGAAACTCACCAATTTGCGCGCCGCAGGCAGCGATGAGAATATCATTCTTACCCCGCCGGTCAGGCTGAGCCTGGAAGATTACATCGCCTTTATAAACGACGATGAGCTGGTGGAGCTTACCCCCGATTCCATCAGGCTGCGGAAGATACAACTAACAGATTCGGAACGGAAAAACGCGGCCGTCCGGGCAAAACGCACGGCCGAAGATCCAGCGGCATAAATGTCCGGGCGATCGCCCCTAAAATCTCACATCCGTATATTCTCCTGAAAATACACTGGAAATAAGGAACAGCAGACATGCTTTCCTGTGAAAAACCACACCCCTTTGACAATGAAACCGCTTTCATAAAGTATCAGGCCCATAATGCGGCAGATAAATGTCTACATGGATAGGCGTGGACGACGCGCGTCGGAAAGGTCTGGTAGGGTATGTTCTGTGCAAAATCGCAGCCGGGCATATGTATCCGGATTACTGCAAGTATAAATCAATTAAGAGGAGGTGAATATGCGAAAAGCCATATTCAAAAGACTGAAATCGGTTTTGGTGGTTTCAGTTGTTTTATGTTCTTTAGTTGCGGCGGGCTGCGCCCTGCCGGGGGGAGGAAGCCACACCAAGGCGGGAGTATCCTCAGCGTATGCGGGGGGATTCAGCCGCGCCATAGCAACAACAACTCCGGGCTTACTGCCGAGATTCGGATACCCTTACGGCCTGGAGAATGCGCATAATGAGACCGACGCCTATCTCCAGGGAGAATACCGGGATTGGTGGAATCATTATGTGGTAAGTGACGGGGACGGCGCCATGAGAGTGCAGCGTGACAAGGCCAGCAACTATGACACGGTGTCCGAAGGCATGGGGTACGGGATGCTTCTGGCGGTATATTTCAATGACCAGGCCACGTTCGACAAGCTGTATGCCTACGTTAAGAAGCATCTTGACAACGTCGGTCTTATGCATTGGATGGTGGGGGCGGATAATGTGGATATCAGCGAATTCAAACTGCCGGTCCCGCATGGTGATCCCTATATGAACTGGAAAACCGAATGGAACAAAGATGAGAGCGACAAAGTATATATAGACTCGAAAGTTGACCCCAGCGTGAAGACAGATCCCGATTATGTGAAAGTAGCCACCAGACGGAATAAAAATTCCGCTACGGACGCGGATGTTGATATCGCTACGGCCCTGTGCTTTGCCGCCTACCGGTGGAAAAACGGCGCGTATAACTATCTTCAGGAAGCGGCGGTGAATATAAAAACTATTCTGAAATTTGATGTAGATAATCACAACTTTCTCAAAAACGGGGACTCCTGGGGAGGCAGTGAAGGATGGAACCCGTGTTATTTTACACCGGCCTGGTTTAAAGTGTACAAGCAGGTAATCACCGATCATAAAACCGAGCTGAACGCTGTTTTCGGCGGCAAGCCGGATGATGCCATACAAAAATGCGATGATGTTCTTGATACCATGTACACGCATATGGCGTATATCAATGCCGTGAACGGAACCGAGGGCCTGTACCCCGACTGGTGCGATACCTCGGCCGAAGACGGGACCGTGGGAAAGGCAAGCTTAAGCGACAGAAAGTATTACCTGGATGAGGATAAGGATGGGAATGTTGATGACCGGGATAATGACGGAGATATTGATGAAGATGACGCCTATTCTCTGCCGAGTTTCAACTATTATTACGATGCGGTACGCGTGCCCTGGAGAATCGGCATGGATTACAGTTGGTACGGTGATACCCGCGCCGAGGCAATCGTTCAGGAAATAGGAGAGTTTTTCAAAGGCAAGGTAACCACCCTGGTGGACGGCTATGCCATAGACGGCAGCGCGTGGAAATGGGCCGACAGGGACGGTTTCAACGGCGCGACGGGCGGCACGAATCATTCCGTCACCTTCATTGCCATGAACGCCTGTGCAACCCTGACGTACGGGGACAGCTCGTATGCGTCGGACTTCTATAATGAGGTAAAAGGCAATAAGGAAGACTATACTGCTGATCACAATTACTACGGCAACTGTGTACGCATGATGTCCCTCTTATACTTGTCCGGCAGGTTCGTAAACTTTGTTGACCTGGGCAGCTGTAAACTGGCGCGAAAACCGGCGGACATAAAAACCGTGGGACCGCTGACCATCGATCTGGCGTATACGGACTTCGGGGTCTACGGTCTTTCGCACTGTGATTTTCACGACAGGGCCAAAATGTACAACAGTGACGGCAGCGGCTACGCCAACATCGGCTCGGGCAAAAAGGATTCCCCGGTGGACGACACCATGATTTCCGGATATTCCGCCAAGGTCGGCGATATTATCTGCGGCGTGAAGACGTTGTGGTTAAGGGGAACGCTGCTTTACGGTAACATCCTGGCCAGGGGAGACACCACCGGCAGCGCCTACAGACGCGCGGACGGGATTATCGCCAAAAACCTGGGGCAAGATCCCGGTTGTATGGATTTCAGCGTTGATATAACGAGGTTCAATTCCACCCCAAGCAGTACTCCCATCACGGTAGAGAGCGGTACAACCGTAAGTAAAGACCAGGGTATATACGGAATCGTTGATATCCGCGATAGAGGCACGTTGAACCTGAACAGGGGTATTTATTATTTCTATTCATTAAACACCGGTACGGATGTACACCTCAATTTTGATACCACGAACGGACCGGTTGTGGTCTGTGTACTGGACGAGATGCAGATCAAAAGCAGGACCACAATCACCGGTGATGCCTCCAAGATCTTGTTCATCTGCGGAGTGGAAAACGGCAACAAGGGACCCTATATCGGACCGGAAGTGAACTGGAAAGGGACCTTGATCGCGCCGCGGACAGGGTACCTGAACGTGGATATCGGCAGCAGCGGAAGCGTACAGGGCGCGTTCTGGGGTGACAAGGTGGTCATTCATCAGGAAACGAGTATATACTTTGTGCCGTTCGACTGGGATTCGTTTGTTTCCGCTCCCGGCCCAAGTCCTACTCCTACACCGGGCCCGACACCCTCTCCGGGTGTCTCGTGCGACAATCCCACCACCATCTCCGTTCCGTTCACCAAGGATGGCGCCGGAGAGTACTGCTGGACGTTAAGCGCGGCTCCAAGTTATATAAACTCATGGAACCTGGAAGAACTTACTATTAATGGGGAGGACTTTACCAACCGTTGGGTAGGAGGTTCCGCCCTCCCCGCCAAAGTCAACGGACTGTACTATATTCATTACCGCGCCAATTACGGCTGGAGCCACTGCGAGATAAGGTAGAAGGGAAACAAATTTGATTTGTAATTAAAAGAAAAAGGGCTGTCCTGATTTTACAGGCGGCCCTTTATTAATATAAAAAAATAATATGAATCAGAGAGTTGTTGCGGACCCCGGGGGGTATTCAGCAACACCCCGGCGATGATCCATGATCACTTCCCTTAAAGCGTATACCTGTGTTATACTTGTTCATGGCTTGTATCTCTTTTCCCAGTATGTTATAGGCCTTTTCATTCAGAATCATTGTACCTATGAGTATTAGATTAGATTTTTATTTTATTGTAACCTCCATCGGCATATTTCTCGCGCTGTTTCTTGCACTCGTCATTGTCGGAATCAAAAAAGGGAATCGGAAAGCAAACGTAATTTTTTCAATTTTTCTGGTTCTTGTTTCGATAACCATTTTCAACCTGGGCATTCTTATTGATGGAAATTTGTATCTGTATTTTCCGCATCTATTAAAAATCTCAACCCCCTTTCTGCTGCTCCTGGGACCCTTTTTCTTGTTCTATGTGAAGGCCTTGATTACACGCGATTTCAAGTTTCATAAAAGAACGCTGCTGCATTTTTTACCCTTTTTTATCATAATTGGAATTTATTTCCCCTTTTACATACAAAGCGGCGGCTTTAAAATCAATTATATTCAAAATTGGCTGAACGGTAAAACGGAACCTTATATATTAATAGAAGAATATATCTTATTTTTTATAATCATCATCCACGTACTCTCATATATTTTCTATACCAATATCATGCTGATTAATTATGAAAAATCATTGAAACAGGTCTATTCATCGATCGAAAAGATAAATCTGAAGTGGATAAGATATTTTATTTACGCTTTTTTTATCGCAGTAATAGGGTTGATATTAATTTTCCTATTAATAATTTTCTTTTTCAAATTCGTCCAGGTATATAAATTTATACCGATTATCATTTCTTGCAGCATCTGTTTTTTGGCTTACCGGGTATTAATACAACCTGAAATTTTGGCGGGCATTGCATTAATTACGTCAAACAACAAACAAAAAAGTAATAATAAAAACAATCTCACAATACTCAAAGACAAAGATGCCTCTATCAACAAGTTGATGGAAATAATGCAAAGAGCAAAAGTATACAAAGACCCCCAATTGACACTTCCCAAACTTTCGAAAAAACTCAATATCAACAGAAATACGCTTTCCTTTATCATAAACACCTATTTCAAAGTAAATTTTTATGATTTCGTAAACCGTTACAGAATCGAAGAGGTTAAGAAATATCTGCGCAACAGTGAATCAAAAAAAGTAAACCTGCTGCATGCGGCATTGGACGCGGGGTTCAATTCCAAGACCTCGTTTAACGTAATATTCAAAAAATACACAAAAATGACTCCCACACAGTATAAAAATCAATATTCAAAAATCTAAAAAAGTTCGAACAGATAAGTTCGAACGACATACTTTGTAAAATTGTGTACTCTTCCGCCATATACTTGGAAGAAAATGGAATATTTTACAACTGATAAGATATTAACATTAAAACATTCGGGCTCAAAATACAAATTTTCACAAGAATTTGCCACCGAAATTTCGCCTTTGTCGCAGAAAAACAGTGCAGCATACACCATCGCCGTGTGCATGGACAGTTTTTATGACTCGTATGAAATTGAAATATTAAACGGAATCAAAAAATATGCAGAAACATACGGGCTGCGGCTTATATATTTTACCGGAGGGGCCATAAACTCCCCTCACTACGATGAATCAAAGAAAAACGCGGTTTTTAATCTGATATCCCGAATTAACGTCGACAGCATTATTTTATTGTCGTCTTCCCTGGGAAGTTACTGCAGTAAAAGGGAAATGGAATACTTTTGCCGTCATTTTGAAAAAATACCTATGGTGAGTATCGGTATCCGGCTGGACGGGATACCAAGCATAACCGTTGATAATTACGGCGGTATGTACAAATTGCTTGTTCATCTGCTTGAAGTCCATAACTGCAGGCGCATGGCATTTATCCGCGGACCCGAGAAGAATGAAGAAGCGCAGGAAAGATTCCGGGCTTATAAAGATGTCTTGACCAGTTACAACATCCCCTGGGATGAAAATTGGGTGTACCCGGGGACATTCTCGGGTTGCTCGGCAAAGGAAGCGGTAGCGGAATTAATCCAACATTGGGGCCTCTATTTTGACGCGATCGTGGCGGCGAATGATCTCATGGCCGTACAAGCCGTTCAAGAATTAAATCTAAGGGGCATAGATGTACCGGAAGATGTTATTGTTACGGGATTCGATAATCTCTCGAATGAGAATTGTTCCGCATATTTTTTGACCACCGTAAACCAATCGGCGTTTCAGATGGGGTTTACGGCGGCGGAATCACTATTCGGATTGAGTATCGGCCGTACTTGTAAAGACCTTATCAAACTACCGACCGAACTTATACTACGCTCCAGCTGCGGCTGTATTCAATCGCAAAAAGAAAAAGACGATCCTGATCATTTTCCAAAAAAATGTAAGACGGAAGCAGCGGGAACTATGAGCCGGAAATCACTGTTGTCGAAAAATAATGAAAGAGGATTTGTATTCTCTGTCCTCTGCAAAGCCCTTGGCACCGTAAAAAATATTGAAGGATTGAAACGGGCACTCCTGGAGGCCTTTCCGAAATTACATATAAAAAGTTGTTATATTTCACTATTCGAAAGTAATAAATATTCCAGAAACATATTTTTTTATAAAGATTATAACATGAGAAAATTAAAAGAAACGGATGAATCATTCCAAACATATGACCTTGTTCCGGGGGGAACACGGAAACTCGGCAGGGAAAATGACTTTATCATGATGACTCTTTCAAGAATGAATGACGCACTGGGTTTTGTATTATATGAGAGTGAAAATTCGCAAAATGAACTTTTTGAGATACTTACCTTAAACTTAAGTTCTGCCCTGCAAAGACTGGTGGATGACGATGTATTGGAAACAACTTGTAAAAAAATTAACCCCGATTACCAGATCCACAGTTCCCAAAAATATAAATATCTGAAATGCGGACTGCCGGATGGGAAGGCAAAGTGGTTCTATAAAAAGCTGTTGAAAACTATGGAAAGTGAAGAAATATATAAAAATCCTGACTTAACACTGCCTGATTTAGCTGGTAAGCTGCATATTTCACGTAATCATCTTTCTCATGTTATAAATGTGTCTGCCGGAGTCAATTTTTTCGATTTCATCAACAGGTACAGAATCAATGAGGCAAAACGCATTCTTTCCGATCCCGAAGCCGAGAATTTCAACATATTGAATATAGCGTTTGAAGCGGGATTCAAGTCCAAATCCACATTTAACAAGGTATTCAAAAAGTTTACCGCCAAAACACCCAAGGAATTCCGCAGAGATAAAAAAATAATAAAAACCGCAAATGTTTCTGCCGTTATTCGTTAGTAAAGCCAAACTCATAAAATATTTTTGAAAGGAAACAAACATGATCCAAAAACTGAGTTTGGCGTTTTTTATAATCGCATTGCTGGCGTCGTGCGCAATGCCGGGGACAGGTCCCGCGGCAGCCGGCAGCGGCAATGTACAGTTCAGTATAGGCCGGGCGGCCCGGGCAGCGGTGATACCTCCGTCCGAGGATGTGGATGCCGTGGTGGTGACCATCGAGGATTCCGGCGGAAACATCATCCACGACATGCAAAGGGTTGCTTTATATGATATGGGAGGCGGGTTTCGATCATGTCAGGATTCCCGTGCGCTGGTCTACCCACACCCTGTATGAAGCCTACACCATCATCAGGGCCGACAATCCCACCAGGAAGATCGTTATCGGCACCCCGGACTGGGGCGGCCTGTACGGCCTTTCTTCCCTGGAAATTCCGACCGGTGACCCGAACATCATCGTCACCTTTCATTATTATGAGCCGCTTTGACTCGGCCGTACAATGGGCAAAGGCCCATGGTGACGTGCCCCTGTTGCTGGGAGAGTTTCACGCGATCAAATACGCGGAGCAGGCCTCAAGAATCAGGTGGATTACCTACATTGCCAGAGAGGCGGAACGACGGGGAATCGCCTGGTCATACTGGGGGTTCTGCTCAGATGAGGCGGGAATCTATGATGAAACAAGCGATACCTGGGAAACGGACATCGTGCACTGCCTGATGCCGGGTGAATAGATTTTAAGTTCGGATGACGGGGCCGCCCGCGTTTATCAGGCGGCCCTTTTTTTTAGTCCGTCGGCCTTTTTTGCCCGCCGGAACCGGGACCGCAGAAACACCCGTATCACCCGGTCAACGTATTTTTCCCGCTTTCTCTTGCCTTATTCCCGCTTTTCCTGTATATTGAAGCAAATATTTTATGTGATATTCAGAATTAGTTAGTATTTTTTGTTCATAAGACCAATAAATCCAATATACGTTTTATAAATAAAAACAACTCATAACAATCTCTGTAAGGTCACACATGACCTCTCCCTTTCAGAGGGAACAGGTCGGAGATGGAGTTATTTTATGTGTTTTAAAAAGCTCGGCCTTAAGGCCGAACTGCTAAGCGCGATTAGTGCGCGGGGATATGAAAATCCCACCCCGATTCAGGAACAGGCGATCCCGCATATTTTAAGGGGTTCCGATGTGCTGGGCGGCGCCCAGACCGGTACGGGAAAAACCGCGGCCTTTACCCTGCCCATACTGCAGTTGTTAAGCGCAAACAGACAGGGCGGGCTAAAACCCCGTGCCCTGATTCTGGCCCCTACGCGCGAATTGGCCGCCCAGGTGGCAAAAAGCGTGACGGCGTACGGTAAACACCTTGCGCTGCGTTCCGCGGTGGTCTTCGGTGGAGTCAATATCAGGCCCCAGATCAGGGAACTCAGGCAGGGAATTGACATTCTGGTAGCCACACCGGGCAGACTGCTTGACCATGCGGGGCAGCGCACCGTGGACCTGTCGGAAGTGGAAATCCTGGTCCTTGACGAGGCGGATCGCATGCTGGATATGGGTTTTATTCACGATATTAAAAGGATTCTCAAGCTCCTGCCGCAGAAACGGCAGAACCTGCTTTTTTCCGCTACGTATAACCACGCTGTCAGGGAACTGGCGGACGGGATTCTTCACAATCCAAGCATGGTTGAGGTAAGCCGCCGCAATACGGCGGTGGAATCGGTTACCCAGCTTATGCATCCCGTGGCCCG
>Ga0315536_1000337_pt1 | contig 23613 bp, 22 predicted proteins | sample SalMarSW160230MG_FD_203093 | JGI IMG/M metagenome (GOLD analysis project Ga0315536, IMG submission 203093) | Salt marsh sediment microbial communities from the Plum Island Ecosystem LTER, Massachusetts, United States - Salt Marsh Sediment SW1602-30 ...
CAAAAACACGGTTCTTGTCAAAGCCCAGCTCGCCGATCATATTCTTGTAGCCGTGAATATGCCGCACACCACCTCCAATGGGTATAAAATACTTTGGTTTTACCAGTGATGCCACCTTGGAAAGGTCACCCTTATGGCCATGCCCCGAGACATGCAGATCTTTCCTGGTGTGATGATCTATAACCTCGGCTCCAGCCATGATAAGACCGGAAACCACCCTCTCTACTTCCACGTCTACGCCCGGCGGATTGGGTTCGGAGGAAAATATGACAATGGAACCTTTTTGTAGGGAAACATCGTTGTGCTCACCTAGGCTTAATCTATCCAGGGCAGAGCCGCTCTGGCCGAAACATCCGGCAATGATGTAAACCAAGGAATCTTGAGGCAGATCCATAGCTTTGCCAATATCCACAAAATCTTCTTCTCCGAAGGGCAAATAACCCAGATTTCTGGCTATTTTAATGGACTGGTCGATGGATCTGCCCGTAGCCACAACTTTTCTGCCGGCTTTTTTGGCCGCATCTATGATCTGATACATACGAGCGATGTTCGAAGAAATAGTGGTAATAAATATTTGCTGAGTCTGATATTTTTGAAAAAGATCCGGAAAAGTTCCGTTTAAGGTACTTTCCGAATTAACAAAGCCTTCTGTTATGGAACCCAGACAATCTGAGGCCAAACACAGCACACCGCGGTTGCCTAATTCTTCAATGGTCTTAAGGTCAATGACCGGATCGATGACCGGATGCTCGTCCACTTTGAAATCGGCCATGTGCAATAGTAGACCTTCGGGCGTGTCTATGGCGATGCCCAGAGAATTGGGCACGGAGTGGTTCACGCTAAAAGCGGAGATCTTAAAAGCTCCTAGCTGGGTGACGCCGGTGGTCTGATCGAACAAGTGGAACTGCACGCCGTCTCTGATGTGTTTGTTGGCTTTTTCTTCCAAAGAAGATTTGATGTACTCTTGCGTGATCTTGTTGCAGTAAATAGGAAGGTTCAGCTCACGCAGCAGATAAGGCACAGCGGCAAAGTGATCAGCATGCGCATGGGAAATGAACAAACCCCTTACCCTGTGCGAATTTTCCAGCAAATAGGTCATGTCGGGGATGATAAAGTCCACACCAAAAGAATCTCCTTCGGGAAAGCCGATGCCATAATCCACGGCTATGATGTCGTCACCGTATTCGTAGATACTTAAGTTCTTGGTCACAGTGTCGCCTATGGCCATGAACTTTAGCCTTTTACCATCCGGTGGATCATTCTCTTTTGGTTTGTTCGTATGTTGAAATTTCATAGACACCTAACAAGTGTATCAGAATAACGATAGCTGTTCATCATTATCATCCTTTTTCACAGAAAAATTCGTACTCTTATTCTTTATGCCATCCAGAACCTGCGGTATCTTTAAAAAGTCCTCTTCCAAATATTTAAGCATATTGGGATTTCTTAATCCCGCAGCGGGGTGATAAATGGGATAGATATTATATTTCTCCGTCTTTATGAGCATACCTCTATTGTGGGTAATAGTGCCCTCTTTGTAAAAATAGTGCATGGCAAATCTTCCCAGGGTCACAATCAATTGGGGATCCATGGTCTTTAATTGTAATGACAGATAAGGCGCACAGGCTTTTATCTCATCCGGCATGGGGTCACGGTTTCCCGGAGGTCTGTGTTTGATGATATTGCCGATCCAGACATCGCTTCTTTTATAACCTATCCTGCCCAAAAGTTCTTCCAGTAGCTTGCCTGCTCTACCCACAAAAGGCCTGCCGGTAGCGTCTTCCACGGCTCCAGGGGCTTCGCCAATGAAGATCAGAGGAGATTCTACATTGCCCTCACCCGGCACACCGTGCTTGGCATCTTTATACAACCTGCATTGCTGGCAGCTGATGACATTTTTTTCCACCTGGGCCATTAATTCAACTTTGTTCATGCTATTATTCCCAAATTAAACAAATTCTCCAAGATCTTGGTGGTGATCCTTTTTTTGCCTTTTTGATAAATTCTTTCGGCCAAAAAACTGGCTTCCTTAAATGATGTCCAATGATACTGATCGAACTGTGTATCACTAATATCCAGCTCCTCTGTACTACACGGCACAACCACAAAATAATAAACTTTTCCCAGCATGGTCATTTCCTCACCCTCATCAGTTGTGATCCTTTCCACCTCATGCCTGCCGGGTTTGAATTCCATCTGGTCCACATCAACATACTGTGCCTTTGCGTAGTCCAAGTTCTTGGTAAAATCCTGCCCTAACTCCTCAGTGGCCGTCCTTAATAAAGCATCCTGGGCTTCTTCCCGATTGTTTATCCGTCCTTGAGGGATCTGCCATAACTTATGTGCTTTTTTAAAGACCATGAGTATTTTCTTGTTATGGATGAGGCACAGAACGACTCCGGGCCTGAAGCCCTCCTTTCTATGATCGTTAAGTTGTACCATTGACGGTTTATTCATATGTTACTGAGGAAGATAATATTTTAGGTTATCGGCTGTCAAATGCACCTGCTGCACAGAGCCCTCCACGATCTGCTTGGCTACTTTTCGACAAATAGCCTCTAAAGTTCGGCTTAGGCTTCTTATGCCCGTATCATAACCAAAAGGCCTGACTATAGCCGGCCAGAGGTCATCGTTGATGAGCAATTCCCCGGCTTGCAGACCGGAATTTTTAAAAATTATAGGCAGAAGATAATCCCTAGCTATGACCAGCTTCTCATCGTCCGTATAGGCCGGCATCTTGATCACTTCCATCCTATCCATCAAAGCTGTGCTTATCGATCCTGTATTGTTAGCCGAACAAATGAACAAAACCTGCGAAAGATCTACCGGAAAATCAATGTAGTGATCTCTGAACTCATGGTTTTGATTTGGATCCAGGATCTCCAGTAGTACGGCCATGATATCGCTCAACAAGCCTTTTTCTCCACTAGCTTTATCGATCTCATCCAATAAGATGACAGGGTTTTTGACTTGTGTTTTCATGAGCGCTTTGATGATCTGCCCGGGTTCGGCTTCGGGAAATGACTTGCTCCTGCCCCTAAGTTCAAGTGTAGACCCTATGCCCCCCATGGCTATCCTAACAAAATTCCTGTCTAAAGCCTTAGCCACCGACATAGCCAGAGTAGTTTTTCCTACACCCTGCAAGCCCACAAATAAAAGCACCGGCGTGTTGGCGAACATATCCCCACCTCTTCGTTCTATTAAGATCAAGGTGGAAAGATACTCCAGGATCCTCTCTTTAACATACTCCATACCGTAGTGCGTGGAATCAAGAAGTTTCTTGGTATCTTCCAGATCCAATTTATCTTCCGTCTGACTGCCCCAGGGAACTTGCGAAATGACCTCAATATACCTGGAAAGAATATCAAACTCGGATGAGTAGTGCCCAAGCTTGGCCATCCTGTTAAGACGGCGCACCATTCTCTCCAGCCTGTCTTTCAGTAACGGAGGCAGGTTGGCTATATCATTTATGGTTTTTGATAACAGCTCTAATTCTTCGAACACATACTCGTCGGGGGTTAGTGCTGTTTGTTCTTTATCACTCACGGTAATTCCTTATGACAAATTTTGTAGGCTTTTTGGTATAGATGTCTTTTATGGATTCGACCACTTCCTGGGTGGGAGAATAGATACTTATCATTTGCTGTAAAACATCGTCCTGACCGCTTAAGTTGACAAAAAGCAGCTGGCCGTCCTTGGGGATCTGCGTGTTTTCGGTCCTGAACTTGGGATGATGGGAGATGTTCTTGGAGATACCTTTGGATGCCTCCTCAACAGCACTGGGCATGTCCTCTATCTCAGAAAGTACCAACACGTCACCCACTTTTTTAACGTACCATCCCTCCTTACTGACATTTTCGAAATTTTCATCCTTGGCCGCTTCGTCCTTCAAATATAAAATAGATGTCATAAGCCATCTTCCATTCTCATAACTACCGATCAATATGAACTTACCTTCGATAAAATTATCCAAACCTAAAAGCAAGCTATCTGCGCCCACGGTACCAAAGAATCTTTTATAAAAATCTTCTGCATCGGCACCTAAAATATAGAAATAATTTCCATAAGGAATGTATTTTGTGTAGTCTTCATCGGCTAGGTTAATATTTTCCTGAGGAAGGTCAATATCTTTGGCATTAGGATTTGACGTCTCCACAACCTCTTTTTCCTGTTCCAGTTGCGCCACAGGGGTAGTTTTTTTAGCTTTTGCCATGGTGAGCATAATAGCGGCAATGGATACAGCTCCGGCTAGAATGACAAAAAATAACCCTACCAGGAATTTGCTGTTCATATGGAAATTTTTAAGATCAGGCAGTTTTCTGCCTTCCTTGCCCTCGGAAGGAGCAAATCTAGTTCTTTTGGGGTTAAAAGAGGGGTCGCGCCTTATAAGCGCATCATCAAGTTTGCTGCCGCAAGATAGACAGAAAAAAAGGTTGCTGTCTTTAATGGGCTTATTACAGTTTGGGCAGACTCTATTCATCAACCAAATTTTACCATCAATTTTACCTGTTGTTATATCTTTTGTTTCTGCCACCTCTTTCTTTGCCTCTACCTCTGCCCCTATCACCGCCTCTGTCGTCACCTCTATCGTTATGTCGGCTAAAACTGCGGTCCTCTTCTCTGCTGTCCGTCGATTGTCCCGGCTCGAGTATCTTTTTGGATAAACTCATCTTACCGTCTCTTGAGACTTCCAACACTTTGACCTTGACATGATCACCGGCTTTAATAACATCGTAAATATCAGTCACATACTCATTTGAGATCTCGCTGATATGCAGTAAGCCCACTTTTCCCGGAAGTATCTCCACAAAGGCGCCAAAATCCACCACTTCTTCGACCACGCCATCGTAGACCTCACCGGGTTTGACGTCTTTTACCATATTGGCGATAATTTCCGCCGCCTTTTGTGCGTTCTCAAGCACAGTGGATGAGGCTATGACCGTACCGTCTTCTTCTATAGAGACTTCGGCGCTGGTCCTTTCCTGGATCTCTTTGATGGTCTTGCCGCCTGAACCTATTATCAGACCTATTTTCTCCGGATCAATATTTATTCTCACTGTCTTGGGTGCATATTGAGAAACATTTTCTCTAGGCTTGGAAATTGTTTTTTCCATTATTTCCAATACATGAAGTCTGCCTTCCTTTGATTGTTCGATGATCTTGGGTAAGATCTCAAAGGGTATGCCTTTGGACTTCATATCGCACTGCATAGCCGTCACGCCTGTCTTTGTGCCAGTCATCTTGAAATCGAGCATACCGAAAGCATCTTCCATGTAAGCCAGATCGGTCATGACGAGATATTTGGAAAAATCGTCATTGGCAATAAGACCCACGCCAATCCCACCAACCATGTCTTTAATAGGCACACCGGCATCCATTAAAGCTAGAGTAGAGCCGCAGGTGGCAGCCATGGAGGTAGAACCACTGGAAGAAAGAGTCTCCGACACCAAGAGGATCATGTAGGGAAATTCCTGTTGTTCAGGCACTAGCGGCTTTAAACCATTCTCGGCGATCATGCCGTGTCCTATTTCTCTATTCTTGGGCCAACCCATGCGACCAACCTCTCCACTGGAGAAAGGCGGAAAGTTATAATAATGCAGATACTTCTTTGTCCTCTCGCCATACATATCCTGAATAAGCAATTCTTGAGAGGGGGAAGCCAGAGTGACCACAGTCAGAACTTGTGTGACTCCACGGGAGAATAAGGCGCTGCCATGAGTTCTAGGCAACAAACCTATTTCGCAGGATATGGGTCTGACTTCTTTTAACCCTCTGCCGTCCGGTCTTTTTTCCGTGGTCAGGATCACATTTCTTAAAGCGGCCTTTTTAAGGCTATCTATGGCCATGGACATATCCACTTTTTTGTATTTACCCTCAAGTTTTTGGTAAACATCCTCCGTGATCTCAGATAGTTTATCTCCCAGATCTTCTTTATCGAATCCGCTTTCCATGAGCTTGCTGATATCTTTTTCCGCTAGCTTGGATACATCGTTAATCAGGTCTTCAGGCAGGGCGCGCGATTCATATTCCATCTTCTCATTGTCCGGATTCGCCTCTTGGGCAAATTTGACTATGAAGTCATACAAAGGATCAACATTGTTCCTGGCAAATTCAATGGCTCCCAGTATCTTTTCTTCCGGCAAGACATCAGCCTCAGCCTCCACGGCTAGAAATCTTTTGTCTTTACCCACAAAAGACACCATCATATCCAAGCTACTGCTTTCCTCCAATAGTTCCCTACTGGGACAAAGTTGATAGTTATCGTCAATATAGCCAACGCGGGCAGATACCATGGGCCCGTTCCAAGGTATATTGGAAGCATGTAAAGCTGCGGATGCGGCTAACATGGCTAGAAACTTGGGATCACTATCATAATCCAAGGAAAGCACGGTAGCCACAATTTGTGTCTCGTTCATGTAATCAGCAGGAAACAGCGGCCTCATGGCATGATCGATCATCCTGCCCACAATAATAGCGTCGTCGGTGGCTCTACCATCCCTTTTTTGGAACCTTGAGCTTTTTATACTTCCGCTGGCATAGAATTTTTCCTGATAGTTTATGTTTAAAGGAAAGTAATCCACGTCAGGATTGAACTCCCCGGCTACGGCCGTGACCAAGATGATGGTATCACCAAAGGTAGCCTTGACAGACATATTGGTCAAAGTAGCATACTTACCTGTTTCCAAGCTTAACTTTTTACCCGCAAAATCCATCTCTTTATAGATAATGTTTTTTTCTTTCATTTATTTTTATTGAGTGTTTTATATATAGGATTAAGAGTTGAGATACTTCTTACGATGATCTCATAAAAAATATTCCAAACCCTAATCGCTACAGATACAAACACCTCCCTTTAAAATTTTTACTTGTTAAGATCTAACCTCTCCAGAACGGAGTTATATCTCTCTTCGTCTTTTCTCTTCAGATAGGAAAGCAGCCTTCTTCTTTTATTGACCATTTGCAACAACCCTCTTCTGGAATGGTTGTCTTTTCTGTGCTTCTTCAAGTGATCCGACAACTTCACGATCCTCTCACTGAGCAAAGTTATCTGCACTTCCGGAGAACCGGTATCTTGAGGATGCATTTGGCTGCTTTTTATTATTTTTGTCTTTTTTTCCTTATCCAAAGCCATAATCTCAGACTATAATATCAAACTTTGGTTGATAAATCAACTAATATGGGGTGTTTCTTTTGCTACGATCCCTTTTAACAACGCTTTGGCTGACCTCTCATTTAGTGATAATTCCCAATCCTGGAATTTCTTCATGACCAGCAAAGATAAGCTGTTGGTACTGCTGTCAACGATATTGGCAAAACCAAATCTTTCATTCTTTTGTGTTATGTCTATGTTGACTATTTTGGATATTTTGGACACGCCGTCCAGATTTTCGTAAATGCCGCCCAGATCGGTCATTCTTTGCGCTCCGATCACGAAGAGGGTATCAAAATCATAACCTGATATTTTTGATCTAATTCTGGTTTCTTTATCAAAATCCTTTGAGACCGGACTTATTCTCAGATACAAAGTGTCGTCTTCCGTTGAGTAATTGACCTTAGAGGCATCAGTCCCTGAATAATCTATGGAAACAAGAAGACTTCTTTTATCTACATCATCGGTTATGTGGTTTGCAGACAATATATCCTCGCCTCCTTCGGGTATTTTCCCCTTGTATAAGAAGCTGACGCTTTTCTCAAGTTCCCTGATCATCAGGTACAACGCCGCACCGGCGCAAAAAGCGTCCAGTCCGGGTATTTTGGATGGCACTACTGCAATATTCTTAGAATCTCTAATCAACATTGCTACTTTGTCTACATCATATTTTTCACCATTCATATAGTTTATGGGCTAAATTTGGGGCAACAGACCAACACTTTATTTAGTATTGTTAACTTGGGGATTATACAATAATAGCCCTATAGCGTCAATCCTGCCATTAAAAGGGTTATATGATCTCTATCCACATATCCTTTTGCACATCGTCGAACTGCGGTTTGGTCAACATACCGCATTCCTGACCTTTTCTTACCGTGTCTACCTCATCCCGGCCGATCTTTAACTTCTTTATCCTAGTAGTGAAGAGCGGCACATCATCTTCCACCAGATCCGCCGGGTTTTTATCGTAAAAGGCCACTCTATTTTTAAGTTTGAAGCTCCCTGCGTCCACCCGGCAACCCATGATCTTATCACCGGAAGGTAGCTTGAACAGTTTTAAAATCTGGGCTCTGCCCTTGATCTTTTGCTCCTCTGTTTCCGCGGTACCTTCAAGCAGACTTATGACATCATCGACCAGATCATAAATGGTCATATAGGACTTGACCACCACACCCAGGTCCCTGGCCAGATCTTCAATATCCTGGGGTATCCTGACGTTAAAACCTAAAACTATACCATCACCGTTTTGCGCCAACATGACGTCTGAACTAGTAATATCTCCCGTGGCCGTCAATAAGAATTTTATGGAAAAGGTCAAACCCACGTTAGAGGTGACCAAATTGGCCAAACTCGATTTCACTGCCTCCAGTGTCCCCTGGGTGTCTGCTCTGACAACTATAGCTACCACTCTTTTGGTATCTTGTCCGATGATCTCCTCTCTGGCCTCATCTGCCGACAAAGCTGCCAGTTCGCTACCCTTTTCTACGATCAGATCACCAACTTGAGGAGGCTCCTTGAATCCCATTATTTCCACCGGAGTGCTAGGCCCAGCCTGGGTCAGCATTTCGCCCTTATCTCCCATCATGGATTTCACTTTGGCTTGATGCCCGCTGGCCATGACCACATCACTCAGCTTTAAAGTACCGCTTCTCACGATGCAAGAGACGATCACACCTTTTTTTCTATCCTTTTTCGATTCTATGATCATGGCTTCTACCTCAGAGGTGTCATCATATTTTAACTCTAAAAGCTCGGCCACGACTAAAATGGCGTCCAAGAGGTCGTCCAGCTTTTCTTTGGTTTTGGCCGATACTTCCACGCAAACCACATCCCCTCCCCAATCTTCGACCATGATATTTTCCTGAGCCAATTGTTGTTTTACTTTCTGCGGATCGGCTCCCGGCAGGTCAACCTTGTTTATGGCCACAATTATTTTTGCTCCTGCCGCTTTAGTATGAGCAATGGCTTCTTTGGTCTGAGGTTTGACCCCTTCATCCGCCGCCACCACTAACACCACAATATCAGCTGCCCTGCCACCTCTGGCCCTCATCTGAGAAAAGGCTTCGTGCCCGGGGGTGTCAATGAAAGTTATTTTTTTATTTTGATGAGTGATCTGATAGGCACCTATATGCTGTGTTATACCGCCATATTCACCTTTTTGCACCTCTGTATGCCTGATAGCATCGAGAATGCTGGTTTTGCCATGATCGACATGGCCCATAACGGCCACGATGGGCGCTCTGAATATGTTATTGTTTTCGTTTGTCTTACTATTTTGCATAAATTTCTGATCCTCGAATAGCTCATTTTATTCTTCTACAGGTTCGGAAATCACCTCTTCTTCCTTAGTATCTTCTGTGGTATCCTCTGCTTCAGCTTTCAACATTTCCGCGGCTTCCTCAGCTGCAGCCTGTTCTTCGGCTTCTTTTTCGGCTCCCTTTTGTTCTTTAATGGTTTCGTCCCAAATGCCTCTTACCGTCTTATCCTCGGCATCGCTGTCCTCAGCTTCTTCTTTGACACCAAACACACCAGCGGCACCTTTTATGTCTATCTTCCATCTGGTCAGTTTATTGGCTAATCTGGCGTTCTGGCCTTCTTTACCTATGGCTAAGCTTTGTTGATCTTCCGGTACGGAAACCGTAGCTCGCCTCTCGTCTTCGTCCAGAACAACCTCCGTGACCATGGCAGGAGATAGCGATGCAGCTATAAATCTCTCTGTGGTGGAAGAATAAGGAATGATGTCTATTTTTTCTCCGTAGAGTTCAGCAATTATCGACTGTACTCTCACACCTTTTTGTCCCACGCAACTGCCTACTGGATCTATCTTTTCATCAGATGAGGAAACGGCCATTTTTGTCCTGGAACCGGGTTCTCTGGCAATGGCTTCGATTTTTACCGTACCTGAGGCAATCTCAGGCACTTCCTGAGCGAACAACTCTTCAATGAACTTGGGATCAGACCGGCTGACAATGATCTCCGGTCCTTTGTTGGAATCCCTGATGTCTTTGACCAGCACCTTCAAACGCTGGTTCATGCGATACTGCTCTGTGGGCACTTGCTCAGAGATGGGCATGACGCCATAGGCATAAGGTTTTCCCAGATCAAGAATGACCACATTGGGTTCGACTTTGAAGACATTTGCCGTAATGATAGTGCCAAGCTTGCCTTTGAACTCATCGAAAGTGACTTCTTTCTCGGTTTCTCTGATCTTTTGCAAAATAACCTGTTTGGCGGTTTGCGCGGCAATTCTGCCAAAACCGGAAGGAGTAACGTCTTCGCCTTCTTTTAAGATCCTGGCTTCGCCTGTTTCCGGATTCAACTCTACTTCTACTTCTTCAATTTCCACGTTCTCGTCGTGCTCTTTTCGATCCTTTTTATATGCCGAGGCCAGAGCTACTTTAATAGATTCCACTACCGCTGATACCGGTATGCCTCTTTCCGTAGCCACCTGGTTGAGGGCTGCATTAAATTCTGTTACTGCCATATTCTCTAATTAAAAAGGTGGAGAAAAACCCCACCAAATTCCTAAAATATATACCTTTTACCCCTGATAAATTAGCACAAAACGGGTTTTCGGTCAATAAACTCAAGCGATAGTGTCCAAGTATTCTTTGAGAATTTCCTTCTGTTTTTTGGACATACTTTTTGGCACCTTGACAATTACCTGTATCAATACATCGCCCTGTTTTTTCTCATTATTAATTATGGGAAGACCCTTTCCCCTCAATCTTATTTGCGTACCAGGTTGTGTGCCGGACGGTATCTTAACTTTTGCTTTACTCATGCCGTCAGGTTTATCCAGGTCAACCACCCACACTTCCACTGTATCACCCAAGGCTGCCTGCACCATGTCTATCTCTACCAACGTGGTCAATGTATTGCCCATCCTCTTGAACACTTCCGGCATTTTCACACGAATGGTCAGGAAAAGATCTCCCGCCGGAGCGCCATTAGGACCGGACATCCCCTTACCGCTAAATCTTATCTCCGTACCGTTGTGCACCCCGGCAGGTATCTTTACTTTGACCTTACCGCTCTCCACATTAATTACCTTTTCCAATCCGAACACGGCATCTTTGAAATCAACGTGAAGTTCGTAATAAAGGTTCTTTCCCTTTTTAGGCCTACGGCTGCCAAATCCTCTGAAACCAAAAAAATCCTCAAAGATATCAAAAGGGTCGAATTCATCTCCTCCGCCTCCACCTGATGTTGTGTACGTATAGGTAAAAGGCCCCCAACCTCCGGCGTTAGCAGAACCCCCGCCAAAAGGGCTCTGCCCCTGACCACCGGCATAGTTTGTACCCGCATGTCCGAACTGGTCATACATTTTTCTCTTTTGGGGATCGCTTAGTACTTGGTAAGCCTCATTAATCTCCTTGAACCTCTTCTCTGCCGCTGCCTTATCCGCTTGACTTACCATATCGGGATGATGCTCTCGTGCCAGTTTCCTATAAGCCTTTTTTATATCATCTTCTGAGGCTTTTTTGTCTAAGCCCAGAACCTCATAATAATCTCTGCTTGATGCCATGAGGGTATTTTAACACCCACAATCAAGAGTCGATATAAAAAAATTTAGCCCCCGTATAAACGGAGGCTAAATTCATTTCCAAGTCAGATATTTATTATCTAACTGCATCCTTCAAACCTTTTCCTGATTTGAAAGCAGGTGTTTTGCTAGCAGGAATGTGAAGAGGAGCTCCTGTTTGAGGATTTCTTCCCATTCTGGCTGCTCTTGATCTCACTTCGAAAGTTCCAACTCCTGTCCAAGTAACTTTTTCACCTCTGCTCAGTGCTGATTTTAAAGTATCAGCTAGTGCGTCCAATGCTTTGGATGCATCTACTTTTGTCATGCCAGCTTTGTCAGCGATGGCTGCGATTAGGTCCATTTTGGTCACTTAAAACACCCCCCTTCAAACTTGCCCTTAAGACTACTGCCTTTTGGGTTGCCTGGTGGCAAAAAAATTTATAACAAAATTTTCAATAATAGCCGGAAATTCTATTGTTAGTTTTTAAGACATGAAGTCCAATCTTTCAATAGAACTCTTCTGTGTATCTAATAATACACCGCGAAAGGCTTTTCTACCAGCGTTTTCCCATTCGAACTTCTGATTTTGCCCGGATAAATAATATTTGATAATTATTTCTTTTTCAACTCCCAGCACTGAGTCTACTACACCTGTCATGCCGATATCGCTTAGGAACAAGGTTTTCTTGGGCAGTACCATGCCGTCACAAGTGGGAACATGGGTATGGGTTCCCACTACAGCCCCCACCCGGCCATCCAAATAAAACCCCAAGGCGTATTTTTCACTGGAAGCCTCGGCGTGGAAATCTACCAGGCTAAAAGTAATGTCTTCATGTTTATATTGCAAAAGGATCTCATCCGCGGTCCTGAAAGGATCATCCACTCTTTCGTTCAGAAATACCCTTCCCAGTAGATTGATCAACAAGACTTTGCCATGCTTACCCACATCTATCACGGCATGACCCTCCCCGGGATGTCCGGGAGGAAAATTAGCGGGTCTAATGACCGGAAGATCTTCAATATCATCTTCGAAACCCTTTTGCCAAAAAATATGGTCTCCGCTGGTAAAGTAATCAACTCCTACGCTCATCATCTCTTCTATGGTTCCTCGGGTAGCGCCTCTGCCATGAGCCAAATTCTCAGCATTAGCCAAGGTCAAATCCACTTTATGTTTTTTGATCAGATCGGGAAGCAATTCTTTGACCATGGTCCTACCGGGACTGGCCACAATGTCGCCAATAAATAGTATTTTCATAAGTTTCTCAACCTAACAACATTGTAGTTGTCAATTTTATAAAGACCAAGCACGGAAACGGGCTCTTTGGCAGACCTGATGAACAAACCAACCAGCAGCACCAATACCAACACAAAAACCGCCATCATGCACCCCTTGACCATTGAGCTCAAAAGTTTAATAAACACATAGGCCAAAATTATAAAAAGTAATAATGCTAGTAAATAAAACATAGATCACTTTTCTTCTTCGACTATTTTGCTGTCTCTGTTACCCTGGTTTCCCTTATTACTGTTACTTTTACCACGCCGGGATAAGTTTGTTCAAGCTCTATCTTCTTGGCAATCTCCCGAGCCAGGAACTCCGTAGACTCATCATCAACTTTTGTAGGTTCGACAAAAACCCTCACCTCTCTGCCGGCTGATATGGCATAAGCCCTATCCACACCGTCAAATTGCAAAGCGGCGTCCTCCAAGGCCTTCATTCTCTTCACATAAGATTCGTAATCCTCACCTCTGGCTCCAGGTCTGGCGCCACTAACATGATCCACCAGGTTGACGATGGCTGATTCTATGGAAGTAAAGGGTTTGTCCTCATGATGCTCGGCTACACAGTTCACAACCTCAGTCTGCACATTATATTTATTTAGCAGGTCCACTCCCAATTGGATATGAGAGCCCTCATCCTCGGTCACAATTTTACCTATATCGTGAAAGAGGCAACCTAGTCTGACCACATCCACGTTGGCATCAAGTTCATGAGCCAATGCCACACCCATTTTTGTCTCTTCCAAAGTGTGTTCGATCATATTCTGGCCGTAAGAAAATCTGTACTTGAACTTACCCAGCATGTAGATCAGGTCTTTGGGCACATTATAAGCACCTACCCTATGACAGAGATCTTCTCCCGCCTTGTATATTAAGTGGTCTATCTCTTCTTTGGTCTGATTTACGGTGTCTTCTATTCTGGCCGGCTGGATCCTCCCATCCTTGATAAGCCTTTCTAGAGACACTCTGGCCACCTCTCTTCTTATGGGATCAAAGCTGGATAACAGGATCTCACCCGGACTGGAATCAAGATCGAACTCTACGCCGGTCAATTCTTCCAAGGTTCTGATGTTCCTGCCTTCCTTGCCGATAATCCTTCCTTTTAGGTCATCATCAGGTAATTTCACTTTGGACGTGGTGTACTCGACCACATAATCGGTTGAGCCAAACCTCATGGCATCCACCAGCAACTGCTTGGCTTCTTCATCCACATCTTTTTTGACCTCTTCCTGCATAGCTCTGATCTTTTTGGCTTTTTCCTCCCTAAGCTCTTTATCCACCTGCCTCAGCAATTGATTCCTGGCCTCATCTTTGGTCATGGAAGCCACACTTTCCAGTTTTGTCTTTCTGTTTCTTAGCAGCTCCTCAGCCTCTTCCTGCATTTTTTCAATGGCTTCCTTGGCCTTTTTTAATGTCTTTGATTTTTCATCCAGCTCTCTTAACTTAGACTCCACTTCTCCTTTTTGAGAAGCTATTTTCTTCTCTTCCTCTATTATTTTAGCCTTGATGTTCCTAGTTTCCTCTTCCGCCGCTGTACGCAACTTTAGCGCCTCATCTTTGGCTTCCAGGATGATCTCCTTAGCTTTAGCTCTAACTTCCGCTAATCTCGAATCATCAATTTCCTTGACAACAGCCTCTTCCTTAGTTTTCAGTTTTTTGAAAAACTTATCGAACATAACCTTAATTCTCCTTTTTGAACTAATTAACTTTTCTAAATGGGAAATAATTTTGTGGCAGCAGAAATGGCTGTATTAAATTTATTGTTAATACAGCTTAGATGAGCAAGTGTATCCGATTTTGTTTTAAGAACGTATTCATATAATTAAAACAATAATTGTCAGTTCCAATATATTTCCCAGACAGATTCTATTTCACCTCAAGCTCCCTGTCAACAATAGCTCTGATCCTGGAAAATGGATAACCTTTCCTGGCCAGATATTCATAAAGCTTTTTTCTTTTCCGCAAAGGGGGCGTATTTCTCAGAGTGGAAAGTTTCTTTCTGGCATCTTTTATCATCTTCTCCTCCTCTGTTTCATCAGAATAAGCTTTCATGGCCTTATCTATAATTGTTGTGGGTACGCCTTTTCTCATGAGAAATTGTCTTATTTTTATCTTGCTTTCCGGTTTTGGGGATCTTAGCTTTTGCGCCACAAAGGTTTGAGCAAAGTAATCATCGTCCACCAGGTTAACCTCTTGCAAATGTTTGAGCACGTCATCCCTCAGGGTTGTTTTTTCCTGGGAATTGATCTTTTTATAGCGGCCAAGATATTTATCAAGTCTATCTGATATTTCTTTTTGGCTTCTGGGTTTATAAGAAATAAAGTTAATGATCTTTAGTGTGATTATTTCTTTTATCTTGGAGCTGACATCATCAAAAGGGCTAGTGCTCTTCATGATCTCCACCTATTTCCATAGGTACTTCTTCACCTGTCACACCGGCTCTGATCTTTTTTTCAATGCTATTTCTGATCCTCACGTTTTCCCGTAAAAAGTTCTTGGCCGCTTCCCGTCCCTGCCCTAACTTTTCCCCGTCATATTCGAACCAGGAGCCGCTTTTTTTGATAATGCCAAAATCCACGCCTACATCCAGAATGTTACCTTCTTTGCTGATACCTTCCTTGAACATGATATCAAACTCTGCCACTCTAAAAGGCGGGGCGACCTTATTTTTTACCACCTTCACCCTGGCTTTGATACCGGAGAATTCTTCACCTTCCTTGAGAGTTTGGATCTTTCTGATCTCCATCCTCACCGAAGCGTAGTACTTTAAGGCTTTTCCTCCGGGCGTGATCTCCGGGTTGCCGAACATTACTCCCACCTTCATCCTCAGTTGGTTAGTAAAAACTACCGTACATTTTGATTTGCTGATGGTTCCGGCTAATCTCCTTAAAGACTGGCTCATGAGCCTGGCCTGCAAAGCTATGTGGCTGTCCCCGATCTCACCTTCGATCTCAGCTCTAGGCACCAAGGCAGCTACAGAATCTATGGCGATAAGGTCCACGGCATTTGATCTGATCAAAGTCTCAGCTATATCCAGAGCTTGTTCACCGGTATCAGGCTGGGATATTAAAAGTTCTTCCACATCCACACCGGTTTTTTCCGCATAGATCGGGTCGAAGGCATGCTCGGCGTCGATCAGAGCGGCCGTGCCTCCCATTTTTTGTGTTTCTGCCATGATGTGCTGTATCAAGGTAGTCTTGCCCGATGACTCCGGTCCATATATTTCCACTATCCTGCCTCGGGGTACTCCTCCAATACCTAAAGCGATGTCCAGAGCAATGGATCCCGTGGGAATAGCCGGAAAATCTCCTTGGTCCGGTCTGTCTCCCAGTTTCATGATCGAACCTTTGCCAAAATTCTTTTCTATTTGTTCCATGGCAGAATTTAGAGCGATCTCCCTATTTTTTTTAGCCGCGTCTACTTTCTTTTCTTCATTGTCCTTGCTGGCTTTTCTTTGGGACATACAATACCTTTCATAAACTTTTCTACCAAATTAATTTTATCAGGTTGGGCAATTTTAACAATAGAAAATATTCTAATTATTATAGAGATTTAGTCTTTTAGAGCTTTTTTTATCCTCTCCAATGATCTCTCTTTACCTAGTACCTTCAAAATATCAAAAATGGGTGGCGTAGCCTCTTCTCCCGTTACGGCAATCCTCAAAGTCATGAAAGCTTCTTTGTTCTTAAAGCCATTTTTTTCTACGAAATCATGGGCGGCGCCTTCAATATTTTCCACGCGCCATTCATCTTCCGGTAAAACGCTAAAAGTTTCGTAAAATCCCTGCAAGATCTCTGCCGTTCTGGCTGGAGATTTGGCGTATTTGCTCAATAGTTTTTTGTTCAGCGTAGGATCGGTGTAAAAATAATGGACCAGCGCTGAATATTCGGAAAGTTTTTTCATTCTCTCTTTGATCAACCCTATAACCTCTTCCTTATAATCTGCTGTAAAACTCCCATCCGGCAGCTTAACATCATACTTTTTGGCCCAAGCCACAACCTCTTCGAACAACTTATCGTTGTCCATATTTCTAATATAATATCCGTTCAGCCACAACAGTTTTTCTCTATCAAAAGCCACCAGATCGGTCTTATGTATCCTCTCCAAGGAAAAATCTTCTATGAACTCGTCCAAACTGTAGATCTCCTTATCTCCGCCTGGATTCCAGCCCAAAAACATCAAAAAGTTAAGTAGGGCCTCGACCAAGTAACCTTCTTTTAAGAATTCCTCAGCATACACGGAACCAAATCTCTTGGATAACTTCTTGTTCTCACCCTGTTCTTTAAGATTGGGCAAATGAACATAAACAGGCGGTTTCCAACCAAAAGCACTGTAGAGCAAAATGTGTTTGGGTGTAGAAGGCAGCCAATCGTTACCCCTTAATATATGCGTGATCTCCATCAAGTGGTCATCGACCACTACAGCTAAATGATAGGTTGGATAACCGTCAGATTTTAGCAGCACTGTGTCATCTATCTCATTGGTATCAAACTCCAGCTCACCATAAACCACATCGGAGAACTTGACCGTCCCATCCGCCGGAACTTTCAACCTGACAACAAATGATTTTCCTTGTTTGATATTTTTCTGCACCTCATTTTCAGAAAGCTTTCTGCACCGCCCATCGTACATGGTCTTAGCCAAACCTTTCTCCCTTTGCTCAGCTCTCATTTGCTCCAGATCATCCTTGGTGCAAAAACACCTATAAGCAAAACCTCCATCTATAAGCTTTTGCACATAATCCTGATAAATATCAAGTCTTTCCGACTGAACATAAGGTCCAAATTTTCCTTCTTTATCGGGGCCTTCGTCCCAGTCAAAGCCGTATTGTCTAATAATATTTAGAATCCTTTGCACAGCCCCCGGAACAAGCCTTTCCTGATCAGTATCCTCAATGCGGATAATGAATTGTCCCTGGTTCTTTTTAGCCAAAGCATAATTGTATAAAACTGTGCGAATATGACCAATGTGATATTCGCCGGTGGGACTGGGGGCCATTCTAGTTCTTACTACACTCATAAGCCCATTCTATCAGAAACATTTACATGATAATATATAGTTGTGACTTTAACGGAAGCTTCTGCAACCACAAAAAAGGCGGTGGTCATATTTGGTATAGTAGCTGTGGTCTACTACATCTTTCTCTTGTTGTTCTTTCCCGGCGCCAAAGCTTTGTTCAAAGCCATCTTCCCGGAAAAAGACCCGCCCAACCCGGTCTTTGGCATGCTGCCGCCGTTAGAATTTACCGAAAAGAGCACTAAAGGAGATTTCAACCCCAGTTTCAAGCTTGATACTAACAACGGAAAACTTCCAGTCGACCTGCCGGAGAAAATGACCGTTTACGAAGTTAAAAAGACCGTGCCCTCTTTTGAGAAAGGTAAAGATGCAATTTCCACAGCGGCGGCACTTGGTTACACGGATGACGACCTGGTCACAAGTTTGAAAGAACCAGTCTATAAATGGAGAAAACTTTTATCGAACGGTATTCTGGAGATCGATACTGACAATAGGCACATCTCAATGAGCACCGTACTCAGAGGAAAATCTGAATACTTCCCTAGAGGGGAGCTGACAAAACAAAGCGCTATTAATTACGCCAGAGACATATTCAAGACCATAGGCAGGTTCGAAGACCCATTGTATAAAGACGGTACGCAAACGGCGGTCTTGGGGCAATTCACCGGAGCTCAACCGGTTGAGACGCAAACAGAGGCGGACGCACAGATCGCCAAGGTTGATTTTTACAGGTCAATTAATGAATTTCCTATCCTGGGTCCAGACCCAAAAGTTGGTATGCTTTACACTGTTTTAAGGAAACCGCAAAAAGAGACCATATATTATAACTTCCCCGTTATGGAGAGCTGGTATTGGGAGATCAGTCCCCAATCAGATGCCAGTTATCAGATCATCAATGTCGCCGATGCCTGGAATTTTGTCAAACAAAATAAAGGTGTGGTTGTGAGCATAGTGCCGGAAAATAGTAGTCCTTTTGAATCGTACACCCCTGTTTTGGTTGAAGAGGTGTTTATTAACAATATTTACTTAGCCTATTATGATAATTATTATTACCAGCCATACCTACAACCTATATATGTGTTCGAAGGGACTTACACCACCATAGGTACGCAGGGAGGGACTATCACCTTTTACTATCCTGCCATATCTCCGGAGTATATAAAAGCCAACTAGATCATCGCCATTCGTAGCTGGAGAGAGTCCAGTTGATCAAATTCCTGGTATCCAAGAACCTGTCATCGCTAGACATAACTATAATGGTAAAATCTTTATCATCATCTTTATAGTCGTAGATGAGTACCTCTCCGGCGCCTGAGGTCCTGCCCGTCTTGATGCCGACAGTCTCCGGTATATCCCATAACAGCTGGTTGGTGTTCGAAATATCAATGTTCAAAGCACCTGTAACATCTTTGTAGCTATAATTCTTAGTCCTCACCACTTCCCTTAGGAACGGGCTTTCCATGACTTTCTTCGATAATAGATATAGGTCCCACACAGATGAGTAGTGCGAGCCTTGAAAGCCGTCAAGACCTACGGGATTGGTGAAATGCGAATTGGTCATATCTAGCTCAGCAGCCTTTTCATTCATAAGGTCCACAAAAGACTGCATATCCAATTTTGATGATGCCAAAGCGCAACCCGCATCTCCGGCCGAGCTAACTAACAAGCTGTACAAGAGATCCTTTACGGTATATTTGGAACCCACCGGTAGCCAAAGCTTGGTGCTGTCAATTTCCGAACAATAAGCACTTATTTCTATGATCTCGCCCAAGTTGTAAATGTCACTAGCCACTAAAGCTGTCATGAGCTTAGTAGTAGAAGCCGGGGCAAAGGTGGTGTTTATGGTGTGCTCACTAAGAATGGTGCCGGTGCCGTTATCTATAATGAGATGGGCTTTGGCTGTGATATATGGAAAGGCGCTTTTATTGACCAGAACCGGCCTTTTCACTCTTTTACTGGTGCCCAGGACCATGCTACCATCCGTATTTTGCGCTAATATAACACTACCAAAAATGTGATCCACAATACCTGTCTGCATGGTGGAAATGGTTCTCCGGTATTTTTCAGGCAGGGACGAATACTTTAGAGGAAAATAAATAGCTGATGTGATCATGGCCGTAAATACCACGCCCACAACAAGCTTAGCCACAGATCTTTTGTAGGTGTAACCGGCTACTACATCTAAGAACCAAGCAGGAGCAATTAATACCCTGATGAGCAGTATTTGAAGTTTTTGCACAATCGACAACGTCACAATCACTACTATATCAAATAATTATTCTAAATCTAGTTTAAGGGATAATTCTTCGAGCAGATCCTCATCAACCTCACCCGGGGCATCCATAACTGCCGTTTTACCGCTCGAGGTCATGGGAAAGGCTATAGTTTCCTTTAACGACTGCTCCCCGGCCAACACCATGATAAGTCTATCCAATCCCAGGGCTATGCCCCCATGAGGCGGAGTTCCCAATTTAAAAGCTCTGAGCATGTGCCCAATGCCTTCCTCTATCTCTTCCTCCGTATAGCCCATTATTTTATAGGTAGCTTTGAGAATTTCCGCCTTGTGCGCCCGCATGCTGCCCCCACCTATCTCGTAACCGTTGCAGATCAGGTCGTATTGCAGGGTTTCGATCTTGGCAATGTTCTCACCTTTTAGATGCCAAGCTAGGTGCTCTTCCTTGGGCATGCTAAAAGGGTTGTGGGTAAAGGTCCAGCCGCTCTTACCGTCCATCTTTTCTGCCACATCTTCTTTATCGACCTTTTTAAAGAAGGGAAAACCCGTTACCCAGGCAAAAGACAGTACGCCTTCTTCTTTCTCTTTATCACTTCTCAGATCGAACTTATCGGCCCCGTACTTCTTTATAGCCTCTTGGTAGTTCACGCGTGGAAACTCCTCGGTTTTCATCTTCCCACCCACACCTTTTACTGCCGTAACCACCATCTCCTCCACCGTGCGCATGACCTCCTCCATATCCACAAAGCTCATCTCCATATCCAGCTGGGTGAACTCGTAGCCCCTGTCGGCTCTGAGGTCTTCGTCCCTGATACATCGGGCAAATTGGAAATATTTTTCCACTCCGGCAGCCATCAAGATCTGTTTATACTGTTGAGGACTTTGGGGCAGGGCATAGAATTTGCCCGGATTGTGCCTGGAGGGAACAATGAAATCTCGCGCACCTTCTTTGGTTGATTTGGTGAGCATGGGTGTTTCTACTTCGATAAAATCGTTTTCATGTAAGTATTTCCTTAGTTCAAAGAAAAACTTTGACCTGAGCTTGACGATCTTGGACATTCTGTCTCGTCTGAGATCCAGATATCTATACTTCAACCGAGCTTCTTCATTGATATCCCTACCGTCAGTATCTATGGGAATAGGTAGTTCGCTACATTCATTGAGTACGGTGTAATCTTCTACCTCCACCTCTAGACTGCCTAAAGCCAGATTCGGATTTATCATATTATCAGGTCTTTTCTTTACCATGCCTGTGATCTCCACCACATATTCAGAACCCAGATCACCCATTTTGCCCACACCCACGCATTGCACAGCTCCACTGGTATCGCGCAGATCGATAAAAGTTATTTTTCCGTGGTCTCTCTTGGTATCCACCCAGCCCATGAGCCTGACCTTTTCACCTATCATTTTAGCTGTCTCGCTGACTAATGTTCTTTGCATATACTAACTATTGTACAACATTACGGTTATTATAATTGCCGTATGTTTGCTGTACAATTGAGTTAATGGACGGAAAATATATCAAAGCAGCTTTTAAAGGGTTCTTGGTGCTGGCAGCTTTTGGTCTGATAGTTCAGGCGGTGAGCATTGGAATTTACTACTATAATCGTAGAAATTTTGCCGAAAAAGACCACAACAAAGAGGAAAAAGAAAGGTGCGAGAGGGTTATAAGTGGTGAGGAGCATGATCTTATAGATTATTCTTATTGCAAGGGATTCTTAAAATGGCTTGACTCCAACACCAACTTCAACAATTAGTTCATATCCAGTTCGATAAAAAAGGTCATTAAGGTACCGATGATGGCTAGAGCAAATACCCATTTCCAGGTGAGCGTTATCTGAATGAGCACAATTATCAATGACAGTACTACCACCACTCCCAAATGAAGCATCAATTCCCTGTATAGCTGATAATCTGAATCTCCCAACTTTCTTGCCTTCTCATAAGACACGGACATCATGGGCAGAGCATAAGTGCCGCTGATGAATCTATCGGCCACATCCAGAGAGTAAAATAACCAAGCTTTGCTGAAAAACATGCGGGGGATATAGAGCAGGGAATTCACAATTGTGCCTATACCATGGATCTTGTAGGATCCATGTTTATCGATCATTTTCCCTATCCATAGCACCACTATGGAAGAGAGAAAAAAGGAAAATGAATTAATAAATCCGATATTGGCAAAGTTACGCAGAGTAAAGAATAGCATGATCGGCCATATAGCAGTGTATATGCTTGAATCTATACCCTCGCCGATATAGCTTACGGTAAGTCTCCAATAAGATCTGTTGAGCACATAGTCTTTTATGACCTTGACCACGTTGTGCTTTCTATGCTGCCACTCGTGGATGACAAGAGCGATGGGCAAGGCAGCCACTATCAATAAAAGTATGCTGGACATGAACAAAACGTTAAAACCAAAATTTATGATTATTAGGCCGCCAATGGCCGGCCCAATGCCCGAGATCACTCTAGTCAAGAAAAATCTCCTACCCGTGTCCTTGCCAAAACCTTTTAAGTTCAGGTTTGATTTTCGAATAAAAAAGATGTGATACGGTATCCAATACATGGCCACCTTAAATCCGGCTAGTACTCCGGCCAGCAGTATCAAGAACAAATTATCCTTGGCCAGGAACCACAAGAGAATTTCCACAATGAGGATGATAAAACTAATGATCATGGTCAGTTGGAAGTGCAGCTTACTAAAGATCAGCTCGCCTAAGAAAAGCACGGCCACGATACAAGAGACGGACCTGAGCAAGAAATAGCTTAGCACCCAAGTTATGCCATTAATAGTGGGATCGGCATGAAAAAGGGGGAAATATTCGGAAATGCCAAAAATATAAATAGGCAAGAATATTCCCACCAGGGAAACGGCCAAAACCCTGATGGTGTTGGTGAGATATAAGGCCGCGTGTTCGCTGATAGTTATTTTTTCCCGGCTGAGATGAAAATCCAGATTTTGATAGAATTTTGACGTCACGTTAAAGGGCATAGCTTAGTTTTTCTTAATGTCTTTTACGACAAGGTCGATATTTACTTTGTCCTTATACTCATTTTTCTTAAGAGTGTAAGCAATATCAATTTTATCACCCACACTTATCTCTTTCTCAAAGTGATCGCCGTAATTGAAAAATATGGCTTTGAAGAAGTCTTCCCCGTCGTATAACCTAAGACTAAGGTGCTGCTGCTGCCCACCCACAAAGTTCACACCAGCTACATCCAGATTCTCTGAGGCAAATACCGGCTGTCTGTTGCCCATGCCAAAGGGCTTCAGCTGTTCGATCTCATCCAGCAGGTTCTCATCAATGATGCCTATGGGAATAGCCATGTCTATCTCCAAAGTTTTTACCAAATTCTCATCTTCAATATTTTCTTGGGCATATTTTTCCAGCAAGTCAG
>Ga0315536_1000340_pt1 | contig 23463 bp, 13 predicted proteins | sample SalMarSW160230MG_FD_203093 | JGI IMG/M metagenome (GOLD analysis project Ga0315536, IMG submission 203093) | Salt marsh sediment microbial communities from the Plum Island Ecosystem LTER, Massachusetts, United States - Salt Marsh Sediment SW1602-30 ...
GTCGTCAGAGCGGACGTCGCCCTGGGGAACGGGAAGACCTTCAGGATCAGGACGTCCGGCCAGGGCCGCCGCAACGTCTACGTCCGGAAGGTAGAGCTCAACGGCACTGCGCTGGACAGGACGTATCTGCTGCACGGCGAGCTGGCTGCCGGAGGCGAGATACATTTTTATCTGTCAGACAGCCCCGGCGATAAATATACTGAGTGAAAGTCCCCGCGACGGACGGGACCGCTGCATCGACAGAACACGGAGAGATAGAAGGCATGCCTGCTGCTGACGGATTCATGACCCTGGAAGGAGATAGATATTACAGGATCTCTCATTATGACAGGATCCCGCCATTCCTGATGAACATCGCCAGCGACACCGACCTCTGGATGTTCGTTTCGTCCACAGGCGGGCTGACGGCCGGCAGGGTAGACCCTGACGGAGCGATCTTTCCGTACGAGACTGTCGACAAGCTGCACGACTCGCAATACAATGCCGGGCCCGTGACCCTGATCAGGGCGGAGACAAAAAACGGCAAAGCCGTCCTCTGGGAGCCTTTCACCGAGAACTCCCTCGAGAATTTCGATGTAGAACGCAACCTGCTGAAGAACGTCGTCGGCGACCGCCTCGTCTTCGAGGAGATCAACCGCGACCTCGGGCTCACTTTAAGATACAGATGGGCAGGAAGCGAAAGGTTCGGACATGTCAGGACCGCGACGCTGGTCAATACCGGGTCCGCCACTGTTACGCTGTCGGTGCTCGACGGGCTGCGCAACATCCTTCCTTGCGGCGCCCCCCTGCTGCTTTACCAGCAGCTCAGCTCGCTCGTAGACGCATATAAGAGGGTCGACTGTGATCCCCGCTCGAAACTCTGCATCTACTCCCTCACATCGAGGATCATCGATCGAGCCGAAGCCGCCGAGGAGCTTCGTGCTAACACGGTCTGGTGCTGCGCCGACACCGGTTTCGAAGTCAGCCTGTCGGCCGGAGCGGTCGATAGATTCAGGCGCCGCGACCAGGTGACGCCCGAGCGAGTACTTACGGGATGCCGAGGGAACTATCTGATCTCGATGCGGATGGAGCTGGCGGAGGGTGAAGCCGGGAAGTGGCATATAGCGGCCGACGCTGGAAAGAGCCACGTGGATATTGCGGCGCTCAGGGCTCTCATACTCGGGGGAGGCGATATCGGCGGCATGATCGAGGAAAGCCTCGAGGAGGCCGAAAAGAACCTGAAGAAAAACGTGGCTACCGCCGACGGGCTACAACTCACGGGAAGCGAGGAAGCCACGGCGCATCACTTCGCGAACGTCCTTTTCAACAATATGCGTGGCGGCGTCTTCGCTGATAACTACAGGATCCCGGCCGGCGATCTCGGGGAATTCATCCGGACTCGCAACAGGCAGACTGCGGAGAGAAACGGGGAGTTTATCTCGTCGCTCCCCGACGGGCTGACCTTTCAGGAGCTTATCGATCTGGCGGGCCGGTCGGGAGACGCGGATCTAGAGCGCCTCTGTCACGAGTATCTGCCCCTGTACTTCGGGCGGCGGCACGGAGATCCCAGCAGGCCATGGAACCGATTCTCGATACGCCTCAAGGAGGGCGGCCGGCGCCTGCTGAGGTACGAGGGGAACTGGCGCGACATATTCCAGAACTGGGAGGCGCTCGCCGCGAGCTACCCCGGCTTTCTGCGCGGCATGATCGCGAAATTCGTGAACGCCTCGACGATCGATGGATTCAACCCCTACAGGATAACCAGGGAAGGCATTGACTGGGAGACGGTCGATCCGGACGATCCCTGGAGCTACATAGGATACTGGGGCGACCATCAGATCATCTACCTCCTGAGATTCCTCGAGGCCGAATCGCGCCATTATCCAGGCACGCTGGAGAAGATGCTTTCGAGGGACATCTTCTCATACGCCGATGTGCCTTACAGGATCAGGCCGTATGAGAAGATCCTGGAGAACCCATACGCCACGGTCGACTACGATGCGGAGCTCGCCGGCACGGTGGCCGCGCGGGTCGCGGCCGCGGGTTCGGACGGCCGTCTCGTGCACGGCCCGGACGGGAAGGTCTATCATGTCAACCTGTTCGAGAAGCTCCTCGTACCGGTCCTGGCGAAGCTTTCCAGCCTCGTCCCGGACGGCGGGGTATGGATGAACACGCAGAGGCCAGAATGGAACGACGCCAACAACGCGCTGGTCGGCAGCGGTATATCGGTGGTGACCCTGTGCCACCTGAGGAGGCACCTCGCCTTCATCGCTGGCCTGCTCGAAGGAATGGAAAGCGTTGAACTGCCGGTCTCTTCAGAGGTCGCCGGCTGGTTCGGCTCGATCGAATCCGTATTCGAAAGCGAGAAAAGGGTTGTCGGGCCGGAAACGATCGGGGACCGGGACAGGAAGAGGATCCTCGATCTGCTTGGGACGGCATTCTCGGATTACAGGGAAAAGGTCTACTCAGCGGGATTTTCGGGAAAGGCCGGCGTGGATACGGAAAGGGCCGCGCGTTTCTGCCGGACGGCGATCGGGTGGCTCGACCACGCGATACGCGCCAACAGGAGAGACGATGGTCTCTACCACTCCTATAACCTCCTCGAGCTTTCCGATGACGGAAAGGAGGCGTCCGTCAGGCATCTCTACGAGATGCTCGAGGGCCAGGTGGCGGCGCTCGGCTCGGGCGAGATAGGGCCGGAGGAGGGCTCCGGGATGCTCGAGGCGCTCTTCGGAAGCGCGATGTTCAGGGAGGATCAGCGCAGCTTCATGCTCTATCCCGAAAGAGAGCTGCCCGCTTTCATGGAGAAGAACATCGTGCCTGAGGAAAAGGCGATGTCGATCCCCCTGATCCGCGGACTGCTCGAAGCGGGAGACGGCTCGATCGTGGAACGCGACGCTGACGGCATCCTGCGCTTCAACGGCGACCTCTCGAACGCGGCCGACCTTTCGGCCGCCCTGGAACGGCTTGAACAGAGCGGACGGCGGGCCAGGGTCTCGGGGACCGACGGGAAGGCAGTACTCGGTCTCTTCGAGGAGGTCTTCGACCACAGGTCTTTCACGGGCCGTTCCGGGACGATGTACGGTTATGAGGGATTGGGGTGCATATACTGGCACATGGTCTCCAAGCTGCTGCTGGCCGCTCAGGAGGTAGTGCTCGCGGCTGCGGGCGGCGGTGAGGGAAGCCGGTATCTGGACAGGCTGGCGGATCTCTACTACCGCATACGGTCGGGGCTGTGCTTCGAAAAGACCGCGTCGGAATACGGCGCCTTCCCTCTCGATCCATATTCGCATACTCCTCCCCGCGGCGGAGCGCGGCAGCCGGGCATGACCGGCCAGGTCAAGGAAGAGATCCTGACCCGGTTCGGCGAGCTAGGCGTCATCGTGAAGGACGGTATACTGAGTTTCAGGCCTGTCCTTTTGAAGAGAGATGAGTTCCTCGAGGAAAGAGGGGAATTCAGCTATTACGATCTCGATGGGGAAAAAAGGTCGATAGATCTGCCGGAAGGCTCTCTGGCCTTTACCTTCTGCCAGGTGCCGGTGATATACCGTGTCTCTGGGGCAGGAGCCGTGATCCGGCTCACGACGGCCGACAGTTCATCCTCCACGATCGACGGGGACAGCCTCGACAGGGACCTGAGCAGTTCTATCTTCGACAGGCTCGGCGTCTTGTCGCGGATCGAGGTCGATATCCCCGAAGAGCTCCTCAGATAAAGCGAGGGCCGGCCCCGGATCGCTCCAGGCCCGGCCCTGTCGGCAGAGAATTGCTGACATTGGCTATCTCAGAAGCACCATGCGCCTGGAAGCTATCCCAGTCTCTGTCTTGAGGACGTAGAGGTAGACTCCCGTGGCGGCCGTGGTGCCGCTATTAGTCTTTCCGTTCCATGTGACCTGGTGGGCGCCCTCGCCCAGCCGCCCCTGGAAGATGTTCGCGACGAGCCTTCCGGCGACGTCGTAGACGCTCAGGTCGACAGTCCCGCCCTTCTCGATCTCGAAATCGATGCGCGTAGTCGGGTTGAACGGGTTGGGAACGTTCTGGTGAAGGGTGATGCCCTGCGCTCCCGGCATCGGCTCGGCGTCGGTCGCGCCGGTCTGGTACAGCGATATGTCATCCACCCAGCCTGCTCCGCCGAGCAGCGAGGGCGAGATGAAGAGGATGTAGGCTCTCACGAAAACGGTGTTCTCGGGAGCGGTGCCGATCAGCTCATGGTGGGTCCATGTTCCCATCGGTGAATCGCTGTCGAGGATGACCGTTTCGACCGCGTCAAGTTCCAGTGTGTCTACGTCATAGAATACCATCTTGGACGTTATGAAATTGTCGTTGGTCCCCTCGATCGGGTTCTCGCGGCAGGTGGTCAGCGAGTTGGTGCCCAGTTTCCAGATCGAGCCGGGATCTGCGGGGAACAGCTGGAACATTCCCGAATCGGAACCGGGAACGAACGTGCTGAATAGCTTCGCGCAACCCGTAGGCGTGCGAACGGCCCAGTTCCTTGTGTCAAGGTACACGTTTCCGAAGATTTCCCATCCGGCCAGGCTGCCGGTGAAGCTTGGATTGACGAGGATGTTCGGCTCGACAACGGGGCCGCTCTCATAAAGCCAGCAGTCGTCGACAAAGACGGAGCCGCCGTCGCATAGGGGCTGAAGGAAGAGGATCAGTGCCTCCACGCGCAGTGCTCCGGGCGGTGCGATCGCCGACACGGAGAACTCGATCCACTCATCGCGCGGAGTCGAATAGTCGCCAATTACTATCTCGTTACTCGAGATCTCCGCTCCACCGACAGTCGCATTGAAGAATACTACCTTGGCGATGCAGCGGTTGTTATCACAGTTGTTTGTGCCCGGGATCGTGTCGGCGCTCGATACGAATGAGTATCCGCCGAATTCGTAGACGTTGCCGACTACAGGTGTAAAGAGCTGGCCGTAGCCGCCTGTTGTGAAGGTGCCGGCATCCGGGCATCCGGTGAACTCGCCGTAGATCTTCGAAGCAGCATCACCAGTGTGGATGATATTGTCGGTCGCGGCAGTCGAGATGTTCGGCCCGCCTCCGAAGGTGAACCATCCGTCGTATGAGCCGCCCAGGGCTTCGAAGCCGGGATTGACCAGCATGTTCGTCTGTGCGAACGGCCGGGAACCGACGGCCGAGAAGGCCAGCAGCCCGATCACAAGCAATGATACACAGTATAAACGTTTCATCCTTAGCCTCCTCTGGTGACGAGCGGACCGTTTGGCTTCATAGCTCGTCTGAACTGAAAATACCTGCTCGCTTGCCTTCTTTATGGCGCCCCGGCTCGATTAATCCGTGCCTACCGGTCCACCGGACTGGTAGCCGACAGCACTGACGTTATTTCAGAAGGACCATCTTTCTGGTTTCCGCGAATCCATCCGTATGGAGACGATAGAAGTATACGCCGGAAGCTGCCGGCCTGCCACTGTCGTCTCGTCCGTTCCAGACGGCCTCGTGGTCACCAGCCGGGACGAAGCCGCTTAAAAGCGTGCGGATCCTGCGTCCCGCGATATCATAGATTGTAAGTTCTGCCCTTCCTCCTTTCTCGATAGAATACCTTATGGTAGTGCTTGGATTAAACGGATTGGGGACCGCGACGGAGAGGTGGTTTGCCGGAAAAGCCGGAGGCTGCGCGTCAGCCGTTACTCCTACCGGGTAGAACGCGAACCTGTCGATGACGACCTCCTGGTCGGAAGTCGGAGGGTCGCCGTTCCGCCAAAGGTTTATATGTACGCGAGGCTGCTCAGGCCTCGGTATCTGCGGCCCGTAGTATGTCCACTCATGGATCATGTTCGAAGGCGATTCATCCTGGGGGCCGCCCCGCCAGCAGCGGAACTCGACCCTGTCGTGGAGCCAGCGGAAGGCGTGGCTCGTCAGCTCGCCGTCGGAAAATGTGTAGTCGTACCGGTCTATATTGCCGGGCCAGTCGTACGGCTGGGCGACAAACTGCCCGATGATGTTTCCCGGATCTCCCCAACGGCTGTACTCGATGTCGATCTCGTTGTAGGCGCCCCACCATGTATACGAGTAGTCATAGCAGGGTCCGTATTCCCACAGAAAGAGGCCGAGGACGACGTTTTCATCAAGCTGATCGAGCCTGCCGACAGTCGTGAAAATATAGTCTCCGTATCCGAGCGCTTCCTCGGGGACCACCTCCGAGCTGTACCATGCGCCTCCAATATTCCTGACCGTTACGTGGAGCCTGTCGTCGACGTCGACCCAGGCCGACGCGGAGGAATCGTTGAAGAGATTAGGGCCGGGGCCGTAGTAACCGGGGCCTTTCACGCGCCAGGTCCTCCCGCTGAATTCTATGGTCGTACCGCCCGGGAAATCCACCCACTGCTTTTCGTCCTGCGTAGGGGGACCGACATTGTAGAAGGTGGCCTGGTCGTAATAGACGTCCGGAGGGGGGTCGGTCGGGCTCTGGAGCACCGCGAGGAGGAAATGAGTCGCGACCGTTCCTGAAGGGGCCGGACCGCTTGTGACTGAGAATTTCTGTACTTCATCCAGGGGTGTCGAGGCGATTATTACCTCGTGGGATTCGTAGTTTATCAGGTTGTCGCCGGAATCGCGCCATTCGATGTTGAGTATCCCCCTGGACTGGCCGGTGACAGGATTATCATTGATGTGCCAGGCGTTCACCGTTGCCGTCCACTGCTCTCCGGGTGCCGTGTCGAAGCGCTGCCAGTAGGCCGAAACGTCCCATCCGCCCAAGTCCGGTCCCTTTACGACGGCCGAGACGGAGCCGTGAGTCGCCATTGCCGATGTTCCGACAACACCGAACTGCTCCCAGCCTCTGAAGTTGTTGGCTCCGTCGTCGCTGATCTCGAAACTGGGATTAGCGAGGATGCACTGCGCCTCGGTGCTGCGTGGCCCTGCCGCGCTGAGCATAGCGACACCCAGAAGCAGAATAAGCATCCTTTGCTTTGTCAATCTGCCCTCCTGACGATGTGTTCCGGTCAGAAAACAGTTCATCCGTTTCACCAGTATCGGTATGATGGGCGCTGCCTTGAGAATGACCTGATCGAACTGCAAATCATTATAACATAAATCTCATTATTATTCAACGGAGTACGTGACTGAAACGATAAGGTGATAGCCCTGGCATCGACTTAAGGTTTGCCATTTTTCCAGCTGACCTCTAAAATCTGACCGTTCATCCTCTTTTACTTGATCATGCGGGAGAGCTGCTGCGTGGGGAATTTTCCACCAGGAGGACGATGATCCGTCCGGGAGCTGACTTCCGATGACGCTTAAGAGATTTCCCGATGGCTTCATATGGAGCGCCGTTTGCCTGGTAATTCATCTGGTCGCTTTTCGACAACTTCGAGCGGACACGCGGCTATACGAAAAGATTCGGGTTCGTCATGGTCGATTACTGGACGCAGAGACGTATTCCAAAAGACAGCGCGTTGATGTATCGTGATGTCATCGCCGCAAACGCGGTCGACGACGGACCCTGACACTATCTGAAAAGGAGATGCAGGTGAAAGCAATGCTGAACAGAAAAGGTGGACCGGGGATCATGACGGTCCTGTTCGCCATCATGATCATTTTTTCCATGCAGACAGGGATCCAGGCGCAGGCCGCCCCCCTGGTAAAGGTCATCAACGACGCTGAGGGTTCCAGGATCGAGGTCGACGGACGCGACTTCATGATCTTCGGGATGAACTGGGACTACGTCCCGATCGGCGAGAACTACCTCTACAGTCTCTGGGTACAACCGGATGATTTCATCAAAGAGGTCCTCGACCGGGAGATGCCCCTGCTCAGCGGCATGGGCGTAAATGTCATCCGCCAGTACGTCGGCATCCCGCCCCGATGGGTCGAGTATATTTACAGGAACTACGGCATCTACACCGTGGTCAACCACCCGATGGGAAGGTACGGATTCACCGTGGACGGCATCTGGTACCCATCGATCGACTATTCCGATCCGAAGATGCGAGAGGCGATCACAGCCGACATCGTGAACATGGTCAAGGGTTTCGAGAAAACGCCCGGGATGCTTTTCTGGCTCCTCGGCAACGAGAACAACTACGGTCTCCACTGGTCTTCCTCCGAGGTCGAGGCACTTCCCGAGGGGCAGCGCGACGAGGCGAGAGCCAGGTACCTGTACACCCTGTACAGCGACGTGACGGACGCTATAAAGGCCGTCGACTCACACAGGCCCGTCGCCCTGGCGAACGGTGACCTTCAGTACATCGACATACTCGCCGAGGAGTGCAGGAACCTCGATATCCTGGGGTCCAACGTGTACAGAGGAATATCCGCGCGTGACTTCTTCTCCGTGGTCAGGCAGAAGCTCGGCATACCGGTGATGTTCACCGAGTTCGGGGCCGACGCCTGGGACGAGAAAAACATGCGAGAGGACCAGCTGACGCAGGCCCGCTTCCTTCTCGGGCAGTGGGAGGAGATCTACGAGCAATCTTACGGCAAGGGCCGCGAGGGGAACGCCATCGGAGGGTTCATCTTCCAGTGGTCCGACGGCTGGTGGAAGTTCGGGCAGGAGAGCCGCCTCGATTTTCATGACACGAACGCATCGTGGCCGGACGACGCCTATCCCGACTTCGTTAAGGGCCAGAACAACATGAACGAGGAGTGGTGGGGAATCACCGCCAAGGGTTTTCCAGACAACAGGGGACTTTTCGAGATCTATCCGAGAGCGGCATACTACGCCCTGCAGAAGGCATTCAAGCTCGATCCGTTCGCTCCCGGGACGGACATCAAGACGATCAGGGAGCATTTCGAAGCTCTCGCGCCGATGACATTCGTGCTTGAAGCGAGGTCCGACCACGATGCGATGGTCGTCGAACAGACCGAGAAGGTCAGGGTGTCGAATGTGCGGATGGAGTTCGAGACTTACAGCACTGGCGGATCGTACATCAGCACGCCCAAAGCGGAGAGTCCGCAGCAGAGTTATCCTTCCTATCTCGGATTCGATCATATGCAGTCTTTTTATACCGAGTTCGAGGTAAAGCCCGCGCAGAACTTTACCGGCACACTCTCGCTTAACATCCTCGGCCACGTGGCTGTAAACCCAATCGACGAGATCTTTTATGAGAACCGGGGCCGCCGCCAGGTGGTGAGGCTCGAAAATGGGAAGGCTCTCAACCTTGATGATATTGAAAGGGTCAAGGTATACGGCGCCTCGGTGACCTGGGACGAGCCATGGTTCCGCCTCGACGGTTACTACCGTACGGGGCACACGCACTGGGGATACGAGGGTGACTTCTTCGGGATCTACAGGGACGCGTATTACGGCGAGAACATCGATATTTACAACGCCGAAGCCCCTGTAGGACTTGAGATGACCCTGAAGCAGAAACTCGAAGGTCTCAAGATCGCATTCGGCCCGCAGATGTACTGGGGCGCCAACCCGGCGGTCATCATCAAGTACTCGAGACAGGTCGGGAGGGCTACGGTCACCGGCCTCTACCAGGAGGAGTTTGCCAGGCAGTCGGAGGTTTCCACTAGTTCTGTCATCCCGTTGGAGCCGACGCGCAGGGCCACGCTAGCCGCAAAATCTAACTGGGGCAGGCTCGGCTTCGAACTGGGCGGTATCTGGGCCGGGTCGACGAAGAAGGGTGAGGCCTTCCAGATCGCCGAAAAAGTGGGGGACAGTTACCTGATCTACCTCGACCATATCAGTGCCAGCGACGCCCTGGGAGGCAAGGGTAAGGTCACATTCGAGGCCGGCCGCTGGCACTGGTACGCGCAGGCCGCGTTCCAGGGCCTCGTAGCCGACGGAGGGCCGACGGCCGTCCAGAACTTCACCGGCTGGAAGCTGGTGGACAGCGGGTGGTACGACAACAGGAGCATCACTACCGGACTCGCCGTAAACTTCGGCAATTTCCAGATCGGGCCCAACTTCCTCTGGCAGAAACCGATCGAGGGCCCGATACCGGGGGACGCGCCGGCGCCGGGAGTGCCGCGTAACGTCGTGGACGATCCATTCGCGGTCCGGTACCAGAGGGAGATGGTCGCCGGCGAGCTCATCCTTACTCACGATCCCACTCCGGCTACCTGGATGTGGGCCTGGGACAATGACATTCGCGAGGACGCGAAGCTTGCCTGGAGCCTTGGCTACGTCTTCAGGCACATGCCGACCACGATGGATGCCTCGATCGGGTTCCTGGAGGACGGCGTCACAGACTTCGCCTTCCCCGGGGCGACTCCTCCCCGTGACCTGTGGGAAGTATGGGGACGAACGGCGTCGAAGCTGTCGGCGAGCAGCCGGCTCGTAACCCACTTCCTGGCCGGCACGGCGGAGCCGCGCGGCGACGACTCGAGGCTCGTCAAGCGTTTCAGCGTCGATGCCCGTATCACGATGGACAAGTGGTCTTTTGCGACATTCGTCAAGGTCAACGATTTCGGTCCGTATGATTACCACCACGACTTCAACATGACCTTCCCTCTTCACCTTATGGGGGATCTGTCGTACGCGATAGGGAAGCCGACTTGGTTCGGGTTCCCGCAGACACGGATCGGGGTAAGGGGCCTGTGGAGGTCGCTCGACGAGTACTCGAACCGCTACTGCCCGGAGAGGTTGCCCGGAATCGGCGGAACCCTCGAGTGCGACCCTACGGCACCGGGACCGAACGGCACGGAGTGGGAGATCCGGACCTATATGCTCATATCTCTGTAAGGGGATGGAGTGGAAAAGAAGACGAAAAACTCCCTGAGATCATTGATCGCGGGCTGCGTCGGATTTACGTTTGCATTGAATCCCGCCTGGTCCGCAAGCGGGGATCACACGGCCAGGATAGTACAGACTTCCAGGGAGGGTGATAAATGCTCGGAAAAGCAAAGCCTGCCGTTCACATCCGGGAGCGATTCCGGGCTTCCCGTCATAAAGATCGATCCTGAAGAGAGATATCAGGAGATCTTAGGATTCGGAGGTTCATTCACCGAATCGTCCGCCTGTGTATTGAGCGGCCTGAGCGAGGAGAAGAGAGACGAGGTGCTCCAAGCATATTTCAGCCCTGACGAAGCCGCGTACAGCCTGACACGTACTCATATGGGCAGCTGTGATTTCTCCCTCTCGAATTATACGTATGCGAATACTCCCGGAGATCTCGAATTGTCCGATTTCAGCATAGACGAAGACAGGGATGATCTCATCCCGTTGATCAGGGACGCAGCGGCCGTAGAAGGGGCGGATTTCAGGATAATAGCTTCCGCGTGGACGGCGCCACCCTGGATGAAGGACAATAATGAATGGAACGGAGGATCGCTGCTCCCCGGATATTACGATACCTGGGCCCTGTATTTCTGCAAGTACATCAAGGCTTACGAGAGTTCTGGCATTGCGATCTGGGCGGTAACGACATTGAACGAACCGCTCGGTAATGATGGTCAATGGGAAAGCATGATATTCACCCCCGGGCAGATGGGACGTTTCGTCAGGGACAGCCTCGGACCGAGATTCGCCGAGGAGGATATCGACGCACGGATCCTTATCTACGACCAGAACCGGGATCATCTGGAGGAATGGGCCTACGGAATACTCGGTGACGATGAGGCGGCGAAATACGTCTGGGGGACGGCGGTCCACTGGTACAGCAGCACATACGAGTGGTATCCCGAAGAGCTTTCGCGGGTCCATCAGCGGTTCCCCGACAAGAAACTGCTGAATACGGAAGCGTGCATAGACTCCGAAGTGCCTGTATGGCGGGACGATGAATGGTACTGGAAACCGGATGCGACGGACTGGGGCTATTACTGGGCTGCGCAGGAAGACAGGCATCTTCATCCGAAGTACGTGCCGGTCTACCGATATGCCCGCGATATCATCGGTGGCCTGAACAGCTGGCTCAACGGCTGGATAGACTGGAACATCGTTCTCGACGGCGGTGGAGGCCCCAACCACGCGGAGAACTGGTGCATCGCGCCGGTCATCGCGAGGCCAGAAACGGACGAGGTCTACTATACTCCGCTCTACTACGTGATGCGTCATTTCAGCAGGTACATACGTCCGGGAGCGGTGCGGATAGGCGTGGATTGCGAGATTTCAGGCCTGATGGTAACGGCTTTGAGGAATCCCGACGGGACCATTGTCGTGGAGATCCTGAACCAGGCGGAGCGCGGCGATAGATTCTCTCTCGAGCTCGACGCGAGATACGTAGAGATGTCTATTCCCGGCAGCGCCCTGCAGACCATTATCATTGAATGACGATGCCATGATCGACAAGGAGAATCGGATGAATATCGAGGATCGGCTTTCGGTTAAAGAAAAGATCGGTTACGGGCTGGGGGATACCGCGTCCAATCTTTATTTCCAGATGTTTATCAATTTTCTCCTCTTCTTCTATACGGACGTGTTCGGGATCCCGGCCGCAGTAGCGGGGACCCTGTTCATGGTCTCGCGGTTCTGGGACGCCGTAAACGATCCCATGATGGGGATAATCGCGGACAGGACAAATACCAGGTGGGGGAAATTCCGGCCTTATCTCCTGTGGATGATGCTCCCGCTGGCCGTCATCGGCGTTCTGACGTTCACGACACCCGAGCTCAGTCTTCAGGGCAAGATAATCTATGCATATGTCACCTATATTCTCATGATGATGGCTTATACGGCGATCAATATCCCTTACTCGGCGTTGCTGGGCGTCCTTTCGCCCCATTCCAAGCAGAGGACGAGCGCCTCGACCTATCGATTCGTACTCGCTTTCGCCGGGGCTTTCATAGTTCAGGGCGCCACGCTGCCGCTCGTGAATTTCCTGGGGCACCAGGACAGGGGGATATCCCTTTCAGGCAGTATCGTCAAAATAGAAGAAGTCGACACGCGGACATCCAGGATCATAGTCGAAGCCGACAATGGCCACCATAAGACATCTCAGGAATTTCTGGTCAAGATCGACAGGCCGGGTGAGGCCCCCCCGGCCGTTCATAACCCTGTCGGCGATATGCTCCTGGAGCAGGGGTTCGGAACGAGGAAGATCGCTCTGGGCGAAATATTTCAGGGCTCTCCCGGAGACAGGCTGGTGTATGAAGCGTCTAGCGGCGAGACCGGTGTCGTCGAGGCAGCCGTAGAATCGGATTCCGTGCTGATTCTCAGGGAGAAAGGACCGGGGATCTCAAGGATCACCCTGACTGCATTCGACGAGCATAAGAGAAAAAAGGATTACAGCTTCACAGTCAGGATCAATGAAACGGGGAACGATCCGCCAGTCCTGACAGAAGGTATTCCCGACAGGACGTACGAACCGAAATCCGGACGGCACACAGTCGATCTCTCCGAGCACTTCACCGACCGGGACGGAGACCGGCTCGTCTTCGGGGCTTCATCCGGAGACAAAGCGGCAGCTTCGGTCGATATTGCAGGAAACGAGGCGGTTTTCGAGATCAGAAATGCCGGCATCTCAAAAATCATCATAACGGCGGTCGATGGCAGGGGAGGCCTGGCGGCGGATTCCTTCTACGTCAAGGTCGAATCAGGGAAAAACGATCCCCCGGCGATAATAAGCTCTTTCAATAATATAGCGCTGAACAAGGGATTCGGCGAGTACAGCGTGGATGTCTCGAAAGCGTTCATCGATCCGGAAGGAAAAGACCTGACATACTCCGTTAGGAAAGTGGATGTGGCCAGAGGGTTTCAGTATACGCTCGTCATATACGGCGTGATGGCCTGTGTCCTGTTCTACCTGACCTTCGCTCTCACTAAAGAACGCGTTCAGCCATCGAAGGATCAGCAGACATCGCTCCGGAAGGACCTGAGAAACCTCTTGCGGAACCGGCCCTGGATGATCCTTCTCGTGATGAGCATGTTCACTCTCGGTTACGTGATAATACGTATGGGCACGATAATGTATTACTTCAAGTATTACATCGAAAACGAACTGCTCGCTTCTTTGTTCATGGTGACAGGTACCGTTGCTGTAATCATCGGCGTGGCCTGTACCGATTTTCTCTCAAAAAGGCTGGGCAAGAAGAGGTTGTATCTGATAGTCATGGGTCTGGCGAGCGTCTTTACGATCATCTTCTACTACGTACCCAAAGATCAGATAGTCCTCATGTTCGCGGTCAATATAATCATCTCCTTCGTGATGGCCCCGCAGGCGCCTCTCCTGTGGGCGATGTACGCCGACACCGTAGATTATTCGGAATGGAAATACGGGCGAAGAGCCACGGGCCTTATCTTCTCTGCCGCGACCTTCTCGCAGAAGTTCGGTATGGCCCTAGGCGGCGGACTGGCGGGCTGGCTGCTGGCCAGGTTCAATTTCCAGCCCAATGTGACCCAGAGCCCAGAGACGCTGGCGGGAATACGGCTGATGATGAGTTACATCCCCGTAGTGGGGACCGCCATAGCGGTCGTCGCCGCCCTATTCTATGAACTGGACGACAAGACTATGGAAAGGATCGAGAAGGAGCTCGCCGAGCGGAAATCGAACAAAGCATAGGGGGCAGATCTGGCATGAGGGAGATCAGATTGCAGGATGATCTCCCTTTCTACTCAAGCTTGTAAACGCGGACCCAGTCTATGAGCATCGTCTGAGGGAAGACGGTAGCCTCATCCGGCGAACCGACGAAATCCCCTCCTACAGCGACATTCAGTATTATGAAAAAAGTATGGTCGAAGACCCAGTCGCCCCTGCCGGTCACATCCGCCCTGGTAACGGAAAAGAATTTAGTATCGTCGATATACCATGTGATCCGGTCACTCTCCCATTCGACTCCGAAGACGTGAAAATCCTCGTTGAATCCAGATCCGGTGAGCACGTACTGGCGCCAGATCGACGAGCCCCCCGAGTAGCCCGGGCCGTGCAGGGCGCCCTGCGCGATGCTCGGAGACTGGCCGCGGTATTCCATGATGTCGATCTCGCCGCATTCGGGCCATCCTAAGGTGCCGATGTCGGCACCGAGGAGCCAGAATGCGGGCCATATACCCTGGCCGACCGGAAGCTTTATGTTCGCCTCGAAACGTCCCCTCGCGTGTTCGAAGAGGTTTTCAGTCGTTATACGCCCCGATGTGTAATCGCACGTCTCAAAGACTTCCTCACGGGCGATTATCGCCAGGTTGCCGTTGCCGTCGAGGGAGACGTTCTCGGGCCTGTCGGTGTCCCACTCAAGCTGGTTGTTTCCCCAGCCGGTGCCTTCGTCGAAGGCCCAGTTCTCCGGGTCGGGCAGCTGCCCCTCGGGGCCCTCGAACTCGTCCTCCCATATCAGTACATATTGCTGGGCTTCATCCCGTTCGCCGCAGCCGGCAAAGGTCGCGAGGGCGAGAGTGAAGAAGAGTATCGCCAGACGGATGGAATTTCCGTATCGTTTATTCCGTGCAGCAGTCATTGCTTGCGCGGTCTCCCGTTCTTCTACTGGCCTGGCGGCACCTCGTAGAAATAGATATTGTCGACAAAGGCTGTTATATCGGCTCCCGTGATAAACAACTGCGCGAGAGCCGCCCTGCTGACCAGGCCACCGGGGACCATGAAATCAGCCAGGGGAATATCGAGACTGGACCATGACCCGGGAGTGATGGGAGGAACGCTGCCGGCGCTGAAGATCAGCTCTTTCTCGGAATCGGGAGCTCCCTGGTAGACGCCGTCCTCGCCGAAATCGACAAGCTTGACGCCAACAGAAGTGACGTTGCTGGGCAGCCAGAAATCGATGTGCAGGTAATCCATCGCCGTGGCGTTTATCACCGAGGTCTCAAACAAGATCGCCGCGTATGTATTGATGTTCGTATAGAGGAGTATATTGTCCCCGTCGACCGAGAAATCGGTGAGATTGGCCTCGTCCCAGTCGGGAGAATAGGAATCAACGAGCACGTCGGTGTAGGAGTCGCTGAAGATCGAGATCACATTGTTTGCGGGCTGGGTCGGAGTAGGTGCCGGCACGACGGGAGCGGCAAGCGCAGTGAAGGCGATCTCGCCTGAAGCGGGTATCGATCCGAGTGCTGCGGTTATCGTGGCGTTTCCCACGCTGAGCGACTGTATCTTTCCGTTTATCACCTTCGCTACGTCTTCGTCGGAAGAGAAGAATGTAAAATACGCGGGCATGTGATTGACGAGCATGTCCGTTCCGTCGACGTCGAAAGTGACGCTTGTACCCGGAATATCCACGCTCGTCCCGAGATACGCGCTGAAGTCATCTACCTCGAGGTCAGGCCTTGGATCCGTTACGAGGCCTGTCTTCTCGAAGATGATGTCATCGAACCACATCGTGTAGGCAAGGTCGTCCTCCTCGTACCCTTCGGCAAAGTAAAAGAGTCCTTTCTCGAGGCTGAGCTTGGCCGGCAGGGGGATGGGGATGATGTATTTCGCCCAAGCGGTAGTCAGGGCGAGACTGTCGGTGGAGGCTTCGTACAATGAGGTGCCGGTGTTGTCATTTCCCAGGCCTGCCACATTGAGCGTTGCGGAGGCCTTGCTCGATCTGGCATAGAAGGTGATCGCGTCATAGCCGGTCAGGTCACGCCCGATGGCGTCGACGAAGGCGCCACCCGCGAACCAGCCGGTCGGGTCGCCTGGCCCGGGGACCGAGATTCTCAGGGATGCCGTTCCATCGAACTTCACATCAGTGTCGATCTGCACCGCGTCGAGCTTTGAGTTGAGGAATGCCTGGAAGTCGACATGAGCGCCGAAATTGTCCGTGAAGACGACAGGATCGGTGCTGATCGGAGCCGGCTCCAGTGTGCCCTTGTCCCTGCTGCAGCCAATGGTCCAGAGCGAAGCCATAATAACCATTATGATCAGTGTTGTTCTTTTCGAATTCATTTCCCGCCTCCGTGTCCATTATGAATTCCGAATCCGCGGCTCCGTACTGACCGGACCATCCGGTCCGCCATCGCGGCTATATTCCGGACTACGGCTACCAGCATAGCAGATTCCGGCCGTTTTCGGTGAATTCATTCCAGAAATCTTCGAGTTTTTCGCGTTCTGCCGGGCTGATCCGGCAGTCGGCTGCCTCGATGTTGCTCCTGAGGTGCTCCATTGTCCGGATACCCGGGATAGCGCAACTGACCTCTTCATATGAAAGAAGATACGCGATCGCCTTGTGTGCGAGCTCCGATCCGTCTGCTGTAAGCCAGTCCAGTCCCGAGACGAGCCTGGCCCTGAGGGCAATATCCTCCTCGCTCCATCTGCTCCTGACGCCTTCGAACCGGCTGATTATATTGTACTTGCCGGTCAGCCAGCCGCTGTCGAAAGGTATCTTTGCTATCGTCCCCGCTCCCTTTTCCCTGACGGTCGGGAATGCCATCCTGACGTCCTGGTGGAGTATGTTGAAGAAAATCTCAAGGACTTCGGAACCGGTGTTTCGCAGGCATGACTCGGCCTCCGAAGCAAAATCGAGGCTGGCGCCGTAATGCCTTATCTTCCCTTCTTTCCGGGCTTCCTCCAGTGCGTCCCAGAGTGGATCGGCTCCCTCGTACATCCGGGCCGGCGGGTTGTGAAGGAGCAGGACGTCGAGGTAGCCGGTCCTGAGTCGCTCGAGGCTTGCACCGAGCCCTTTCCTGAATCTAGCGACCGAAAAATCCTTCGACCCTTCCGGCCTGTGCCCGAACTTGCTGACCAGGACGACATCGCCGCGCCTGCCCTCGAGAGCCTTTCCGAGGATCCTTTCGCTCTCGCCGCCCCCGTAGTTGGGAGCGGTATCGAAGAGGTTTATCCCGGCCTCCAGAGCAGCGTGTACCAGTCCGAGCGAGGCCTTCGCATCCAGCCCTTTCCAGGAATCGTCATTCCCGATCTGCCAGCCGCCGAACGATATCTCCGACACGGAAAGCCCGGTGCCGCCGAGTAGTCTCTTTTTCATGTCCATCACTCCATCGGGTACTTCAGTCCCCAGTGCCTGCGGATCCTGTCCATGATCCTCATAACGGCGAGGCTGTCATCGAGAGGCATTATCTCCGACTCGGTCTTTCCCTCGCGGACAAGGCCCATCATCTCCTCCGCCTGGTAGATGAAGCCGTTCTCGAGACGTGGGAGGTCGATCGTCCTCTCTCTGCGGCCGTCACGGCGCATGACGATCCTCTCTGACTTCCACCACGGCTCGGGTATCCATATCGATCCGGCCGTCCCGAAGATGAAGGCGTCACACCGAGTCTTCAGCCGAAGAGCCATCATAAGGACCGCCTGGCTTCCGCCCTCGTACCCGAGCAGGGCGACAGATTCTTCGTCCACTCCCGTTTCGCCGATATAAGCCGTGCCTTCCACGACAGCGGGCTCCCCGAGGAGAAAGTATGCCAGGGAGACGGGATATACACCGACATCGAGAAGCGCCCCGCCCCCCAGGGCGGGGTCGAAGAGGCGGCTTTCCGGATCGAACTCCGCCCGGAACCCGAAGTCGGCCGTGATCCTGCGTATCTCTCCGATCTCTCCCCCGGCGACCAGCTCTCGCACTTTCAATATCGAGGGCATGAAACGCATCCACATCGCCTCCATCAGGGCCCGTTTCTTCTTTCGCGAGGCGGTGATCATCTCTTCGGCTTCAATGGCGTTGATCGCGAACGGCTTCTCGCAGAGGACGTGCCGGCCGGCGCCAAGGCAGAGTATTGTGTTGTCTCTGTGGCACGAGTGCGGAGTTCCTATATAAACGGCGTCTATCCCGTTGTCGCCGGCGAGTTCCTCGTAGCTGCCGTACGCGCGCTTGAAACCGAAATCAGAGGCGAACCGCCCGGCCCGCCCGAGACTTCGTGAACCGACAGCCGCAAGTTCGGCTCCACCGGCCTCACGCAGCGCCGAGGCGAATTTTCCCGCGATGCGGCCGGGTCCGAGAATGCCCCATCTTATCTTTTCTTTCATGGTCATTCCAGGTCAGGGGACGTCAGTCCCCTTTGACGCACGCAGGATCCTGAACCAGTCCTCCCGGGAGAGCCTGATATCCGCTGCTTCGACGGCTGAACGTATCCTGTCGATCTTTCCTGTTCCCGTCACTGGTACTATCCCCGCAGGGTGGTTTAAAAGCCAGGCGAGGGCGAGCCTCGCAATGGATCCGATCCCGTGTTCGTAGCATACGACCTCCAGTTCTTCGCGGACCCGCAGGACCTGTTTCGTATTCCCGGCAAACAGTTTTCCGCCCGCCAGCGGGCTCCAGGCCATCGGAGAGATCCTCCTGGTGGAATAGAAATCGATCGTCCCGTCATCGAAGGGCTCAGTATGGAGGACGGAGCATTCGATCTGGTCCGTGACCAGCGGAAAAGAAAGCCTCGACTGCAGCAGACCGAACTGGAGGGGTGTGAAATTCGACACGCCGAAATGCAGGGCCTTCCCCGATTCACGAAGTGCCGTAAGAGCCGCGGCCGAAGCGTCAGCGTCCATGAAAGGATCGGGACGGTGTATGAGGAGCAGATCTATGTGGTCTGTCCTCAGGCGCCCGAGAGAATTCTCGACGGACTTCAATATATGACCTCGGGACGTGTCGTAATGCTTGATCTTGCAGCCGGGGTTGTTCTTCGAGACGAGCTGTATTCCGCACTTCGTCACTATCTCCAGTCGGTCTCGCAGGCCCGGTCTCGATGCGAGCGCCTCGCCGAAAATCCCTTCACAAGTGTAACCGCCGTAGATGTCGGCATGGTCGAATGTGGTCACACCCAGCCCTATGGCTTCCTCGATCCAGTCCGCGAGCGCCTCGCCTCTCATGTCCCAGCCGCTCAGCCTCCACATCCCGGCGGATATGCGGGAGAGCTCGGGGCCGTTTTCATGAAGCCTTATTCTTTTCATCGTTTTACCTTCAGGCAGGGGCGGTTGTCATCCGTTACGGTCATTGTGACCTATCGAGGCCGGCCGAATCAAGAGCAATGCCTTCTGCAGCCGTTCGCCATCCATATAGGGCCTTTCACCCATGAAATTCGACCGTCCGCTGTTTTCGCCTTGTGTAGGGCAAGGGGAGAAGTACAATTTACGTGTTCGATAACAGGGATGCTTATAAAGAATACGACATCTCCGCTTCTTTTAAATGGCGCGGTCCGTCATGAGGCCTTGGAACAGTCGAAGGAAAGATAGATGGGAATCACAATAGGGATAGACGTCGGGACGGTCAGCACGAAGTGCGCTCTGTTCGGGCCGGCCGAGCGGCTGCGGCAGATAGCCGCTGCGGGCGATGCGGTCACCGGCGTGTTCGACTACGCCCCGGAACCCGGCAGGGCGGTGGCGGTGTCGGGATACAGGCGCATCCAGGGCCGTCCACTCGACGCCGTCGTCGAGCAAGTACGCGGGCTTACCCGCCTTCTTGAGCCCGGAGAGCTTCGCGGCGTCCTGATAACGGGATCGGCCGGAAAGCTCGTCGGCGAGAGCCTCGGTATCTCCGTCGAGAACGAGTTCAAGGCGGCCGCCACCGGGATCGGGCGGATCTACCCCGATGTCGAGAACATTTTCGAGATGGGCGGCGAGAACTCGAAGTTCATCCGCGTCGCCTGCGAGGGGGACGTCACCGGGATCGTCGACTACGAAACTAACGGGGACTGCGCCGCGGGCACGGGCTCGTTCATGGATCAGCAGTCGAGCAGGCTGAGGTTCGGGATCGAGGAGGTAGGCGACCTGGTCCTCGGCACGGAGCGCTCCCCAAAAATCGCAGGCCGCTGTAGCGTCTTCGCCAAGTCCGACATGATCCACGCCCAGCAGAAGGGGTACAAGCCCGAGGAGGTCCTCAAGGGGCTCTGCGAGGCGGTGGCGAGGAACTTCAAGAGCAATATCGCCAAGGGCAAGGATGTCCGCGGGAGGACCGCGTTTATCGGCGGGGTCGCCCTCAACAGGGGGGTCGCCAGCGCGGTCCGCGAGGTCTTCGAGCTCGGCGAGGAGGACTTCTTCGTCCCCGAGGAGGGAGTCTACGCGGGCGCAATCGGCGCGGCGATAATCGCCGCGGGGAACGGCAGCGGTTTCGACGATGTAGAGTTCTTCCGCGTACTCGAGAGTGGCGGGGAGTCCTCGGGCAGGTCTTTTCCCTCGTGGAAGGTGCTCACGCGCGACAAGGTCAGCTTCCTGCGCGACCGTGTCAGGGAATACTCGTTCGAGGGCAGGACGCTCCCGGTCAACGCCTACCTCGGCGTCGACATCGGCTCGGTTAGCACCAACCTCGTCCTGCTCGACGACAACGGCGACGTGATAAAGGAGATCTATCTGCGCACGCAGGCCCGCCCGATAGAGGTGGTGGGCAACGGGCTCCATACGCTGCGCGACGAGGTCGGCGACAAGGTCCGCATCAGAGGCGTCGGCACGACCGGGTCGGGCAGGGAGCTGGTCGGCGAGCTCATCGGAGCCGACACGATCAACGACGAGATCACCGCCCACAAGACGGGAGCGACCTTCATCGGCGACCGACTGCTCCACAAGAAGGTCGACACGATTTTCGAGATCGGCGGGCAGGATTCGAAATACATAAGGATCGACGACGGGATCGTGACCGACTTCACGATGAACGAGGCCTGCGCCGCCGGCACCGGCTCGTTCCTCGAAGAGCAGGCGGAGAAGCTCGACATAAGCATCATCGGCGAGTTCGCCGAGAGGGCCTTCGCTTCGGCGAGGCCGCTCAGGCTCGGAGAGCGCTGCACCGTCTACATGGAGCAGGACGTTTCCGCCTACATGAAGCGGGGCGCGAAAAAAGATGACATCATCGCCGGGCTCGCGTACTCGGTCGTGCAGAACTACCTCAACAGGGTCGTGCGCGGCCGCCGGATCGGCAACGTGATCTTTTTCCAGGGGGGGACAGCCTACAACGACGCGGTCGCCGCAGCCTTCAGCGAGGTCGTCGGGCGGGAGATAATCGTACCTCCTCACAACGGCGTTATCGGCGCCGTCGGCGCGGCACTCCTGGCGAAGGAAAAGGTCAAATCGCTCGAACTGCAGACCTCGTTCCGGGGGTACGAGATAGAAAAGGTCGATTTCAGCATCCGCGAGTTCACCTGCAAGGGATGCACGAACTACTGCGACATCCAGGAATTTACCGTCGAAAACGAGAAGACCTACTGGGGCGACAAGTGCAGTGACAAGTACCGCAAGCGGGCCAAGGTGCCGAAGAAACCGGTAATCCCCGACCTGATGGCTATCTACGACGAGCTTCTCGAGCGTGACTGGCTCCCCGGGGCCGCCGCCGCCGCGGGGCTCGATCTGCCCGCCGCTGCGGGGAAATACCGCATCGGGTTCCCCCGCGCGATGTACTTCTTCGACCGCTATCCCTTCTGGGGCACCTACCTTAGGGCGATGGGGATCGAGGTAGTGACCTCGAGGGCGACGAACAAAAGAATCGTCCATCAGGGAGTCGAGGCGGTCGTCTCAGAGCCGTGCTTCCCTATACAGGTGGCGCACGGCCATGTCGAGTCGCTCCTCGAGGAGGAGGGTCTCGACAGTATCCTCATACCGAACGTCATCGACGCGGAGACCGATATCCCCGAGATCAACTCGTACGTCTGCCCGTGGGGTCAGACCCTGCCGTTCGTCGTTCGGAGCATGCCGTCGCTTCGCGGCCGCGAAGACTTCATATCTGCGCCGCTCGTCCACTTCCGCGAGGGCGAGAGATATGTCGAGAAGGAGCTGCGCCCCTTCGCCGCGAGGTACGGGATCAGCGGGAAGCGCCACAGGAAAGCGGTCAAGGCGGCCTACATCGCGCAGAAGATGTTCCGCGACGCCGTGCGCGAGCATGGGGCGAAGGCTCTCAGGACGCTCGACGAGACTGGCGAGCAGGGGATAATCCTCGTCGGCCGCCCCTACAACATCGTCGACCGCGAGGTCAACCTCAACGTTCCCGGGAAGCTTCGGGACTACTACGGCACGAACGTGATCCCGATATTCTTCGTCGACATCGAGGGCATCGGCATCCGCGACCTCGGCCCCAACATGTTCTGGAACTACGGCAGGAAGATCCTGCAGGCGGCGCGTTACGCCGCGCAGAGGGAGAACCTGCACCTCATATACATAACGAACTTCAAGTGCGGCCCCGACTCTTACGTGAAACACTTTGCGGGCAGAGCGGCGGTGCGCCCCTATCTCACCCTTCAGTTCGACGCGCACGGCAATGACGCCGGCATAATGACGCGCTGCGAGGCCTATCTCGACAGCAAAGGAGTCCTCAGATGGTGGAACACAAAGGAAACCCCCTCGCGGGAAGGACCCTCTACGTCCCGAGAATGTCTTCCGGAGGAGCGGAGGCCTTCTCTGCGGCCTTCAGGTACCTCGGGATAGAGGCCCGGCCCACGCCGGAGGGCGACGAGAGGACATACGAACTGGCGGGAAAGTGCACCTCGGGCGACGAGTGCCTGCCGGCGCGCGTCACGATCGGCAACTTCCTGCGGGTCATCGAGCAGCCCGGGTTCGACGCGGCTAAGACGGCTTTTTTCATGCCGACCGCCGGCGGCCCCTGCCGTTTCGGCCAGTATTCACCCTTTGCCAGGCAGGTCATGGACGAGATGGGGCACGGAGAGGTGCTGATCGTCTCACCCACGAGCGCCGACGGGTACGCGAGCCTCGGCGAGAACGCGGGCGACGCACTCAAGCTCGGCTGGTGGGGACTGGTCGCCAGCGACGCCTTCCGCAAGATGCTGCACATATACAGGCC